>C687J35503_10000120_pt1 | contig 18222 bp, 22 predicted proteins | sample RifCSP19_3_FD_35503 | JGI IMG/M metagenome (IMG submission 35503)
ACGCTTCTCAATCGCTTCTAATCTATCAAGCACTTGCTTCATAGCTCTACCCAGATCCTCAGTAGCTGGCGCAGGCATCGGCGTTGGAGAAGGCCAACCTGACTCTTCGGGGCGTTCAGGACGTCTCGGCAACGGCACAGGCGGACGATATGCCGCTTTTTCTTCGCCCTTACTCCTGCTCATAAATGCTCGCTAAGAAGAATGCTGCTCAACCCTATTAAACATTAAAAGAAACCACATGTCCGACGCTAGGATCTCGCGTAATGCTGAAAATGTAATTACAATTAATATCTCTATTTACTCTCCACAGAACAAACATAAATGTATAAACTAGGTTAACTCTCAATCTCGCGTCGCGAACCAGAATCACGGGCTGAAACCTCTTTCACTCGCAAAAATAGTGCGCGCGTCATGGAGAAACTCACCCTTTCAATGTAAAATTGAAAAGCACAACCCTATTCAACAAGAAAACATTAAGTTTTTAGTTCGCTATTCAAATAAGGCAAAACAACGCTGTGACTGAGGGAAGGCAGGCGAAAACCCTTTGATGGTGCGACGGGAAGTTCAGGCAGTTATCTTCGACGAAGTTGACAACGCAAAGAAAGTTCTGATTCTCAAGAAAATCGATTACTCAGCTCGACGGCATCGTTGGCGATTGCTCAAGGGTGGAGTAAACAACGGCGAAACCGAAACCGAAGGATTGCAAAGAGAAATCTCTGAGGAAACAGGCCTAAGGAACATCAAAATAATAGGCAAAGTGCATAACTACGAGTTCTTCTTCAGACACATCAGACACGTGGTTTCAAGCTATGTAGTCGAAGCTAACTCAAAGGAACCTATAAAACTGCAGAAATCAGAAGTCGCTGACTACGTTTGGACAACAAAAGAGGAAGCCCTCCAAATGCTTCACTGGAATAATGAAAAAGAGGCACTTGCTCGCCTGAGATAACTGCGCTCATGGAAACTTCGGTCTTATAGCCGCTGTTGAACAAGCATCGACGCATTTCAGACACATTATGCATTCGGGGTGCGTGAATTTCTCCCATGGCTCATCCAATATAGGAACCACCATGGGACAGGCTTTGACACAGTCGCGGCAGTCTTTTCCACAGCGCACAGGATCACGTTTCAAACCTAGGAAGCTGAAGCGCATTAGGATGGCTGACAAAGCGCCTTGAGGACAAAAGTATCGGCACCAGCCCCTTGGGACATACACAGCAAGAGCCAAGGTCAATCCAAGGACTACCAATCGAGCCCAAAACAGCGCTTGACTAGAAGATATCGAGTTGGCAATCAAGCCAGCAGCATCAGCACTAGGCTCAAAGAACAGAGGCAGCGTATGACGCACATCCAAAACCGTTCGGGGAATCACAGCGAACAATGTATCTGCTGGGCTTAACGCATTGAACGGAGCCATGGCGAAGACTCCTAGCGCATCCTGGTAGCCTCTTCCAAGTCCACCAACGATAGATAAAGTCAGAAGACCAGAGACTAGTAGCGTCGCAATCAGGACAAAATACTTCACATTAACCATCTGACTGTGAGTGCGTGGCGAAACCGTTGTGTGTCTTCTCTTCATGACTTCTAGTATGTCTTGAACCAAGCCGAACGGGCAAGCCCACGCGCAGAAAGCTCGACCAACAAGAACCGAAGCCACGAATATTGACGCTATGGCAAGCCATGGTGGAATCAGCAAATAGAGCATGTATTGCAACGCACCGAACGCGTCTCCCATAGTCTTAGTTGGAACGCCCAGCAACCCAGTTACAGGCAGAAGTATAGGCCATGGTCCCAAACCCAGAAAAACTGCGTTGAACAAGAAAAATAGAAACAACTGCACGATGACTCTTGCGGTTTGAAATCTCAACAGTCGTTTTCTGAGACCCGGGGTTCTAGCCTCGTCGGCTCTGGGCTTCATATCTTTTTGTGGTTCTCTTTCCTTACTCAACCTTTCTTCTCACCCAGCGTTCAATGACAGAGATATTGGCTCAGTTAACAGCGTCTATGTTACGTTTTTAGAGACGTGAAAGGCTTAAGTTGCATATAAATCTTCAACAGAACGCGACAGCCACGTTTTAATGGAAGAACACGGCTACCTGGCTTCAAAGAGGGGGCACCTGCTTGCACAATGAAATTCCAGACAAACTCACCCAGCTACTGAAGACACAGAAATACCACTTAATAGGCTCACACTCAGCAGTCAAACGCTGCCGATGGTTCCATGAAGCCCTCGTCAATCAGCGCCCATGCTACAAACAGAAGTTCTACGGTATCAAAACGCACAAATGCGTTCAGATGACGCCGGCTGTCCACTACTGCAATATGCATTGCAGTTTCTGCTGGCGAGCACACAGTGGCGACAAGCCCGACCTCAGATGGAGAGAGACGCCAGATGCACGCTGGGATGACCCTGAACGGATTGTTGAAGGGTGCCTCGAAGCGCAAAGAAAGATACTAACAGGCTACAAGGGCAACCCAAAAACCGACGAATGGAAACTCAGAGAAGCCCTGAAACCAGGACACGTGGCAATAAGCCTTACAGGCGAACCCACCCTCTACCCACACTTGAGCGCATTGCTTCGCCTGTTCAACAAGCGGGGATTCACGACGTTCTTGGTTTCAAATGGAACCATACCCGAAGCGCTGAGCAGACTCAGCGAAGAACCAACCCAGCTGTATGTTTCGCTCTGTGCCTACGATGAGAAAACTTTTCTCGAAACATGTCGCCCGCAGTTCCCAAACGCTTGGACTAGGCTAAATGAAACTCTAAGCCATCTTCCCAGCTTCAGTTGTCCCACCGTGCTCAGACTTACTCTTGTTAAGCATCACAATCTGGCGCACCCCGAACTCTACGCAAAGCTGATCAAGAAAGCCAATCCCACTTACGTTGAACCAGAAAGCTACATGCACGTTGGCTTCTCTCAACTCCGCCTCGAATACGAGAACACGCCAAGCCACATGGAGATCAACACGTTCGCGAAAGAATTAGCGGAAGGAACAGGATACCACGTGCTTGATGAAGCATCTGAAAGCCGAGTTGTCCTCTTGAGCAGGCTGCAAAAGCCTATTAGGCTAACATGAAGCTCTCAATAACCTAACTGGACGGTTACCCACCTTGTCGTTGAAGACCCTGCTAAGTAAGATTCAGAATGAACTACAAAAGCGTGAGAAAATACACGAAGAAGTTCAGCGCGACATGCGCCGAGCCACACGGCTCTCCAAACAAGCCATTTTATTTACACATCAGCAAAGGTTCAAAGAGGCCAAGAAACTGTTGAAAGAAACCACTGAACTCTTCATCAAACTGCATTCTATTGCCGAAACTTATCCAGACATGTCTTACTCAGGCTTAGTAAACGCAGCTCATCAAGAGTACGCAGAAGCGCAGACACTACTGACTCTTGTTGAGGAGAATCGTTTCATCAGACCCGAGGAAATCGACGCGCCGTCAATCGACTACGTCCTTGGACTAGCAGACGTAATCGGCGAATTAAGAAGACGAGCCCTGGACTCACTTCGCAGAGAAGACGTGAAAACAGCTGAACAAAGCCTACAGCTAATGGAGGAAATCTATGTTGAACTCATGGCCATGGACGAAGCGTACATGCTTGTGCCCGGACTCCGCCGAAAAAGCGATGTGGCACGACACTTGATCGAAACCACACGAGGCGACATAACAATCGAAGCTCGACGCAGCTCACTTGAAAAATGCATGAAAAACCTTGAAAAACTAGTCAAGCAAAGAACCAAGCGCCAAAAGTAGAGCTAAAAGAGCATGCTACGCGGCAAGTTCTCGGTTGAAAAGGCTCGGCAGCTTCAGCTACGATTGTCGAAACAAGTCATAAGGGAAGACACGCTTCCTGAGAGGCTCAATTATGTTGCAGGAGTCGACGTAGCCTATGTCGAAGACTTTGCCATTGGTGCAGTTGCCGTACTCAGGTACGCAACATTGTCGCTTGTTGAAGCCCAGATAGCAACAGTGAAGACAAGCTTTCCCTACATTCCCACTCTTTTGTCTTTCAGAGAAATCAAACCAGCACGAGCAGCCATCAAGAAGCTTAAGATACAGCCAGATGTCTTTCTGGTCGACGCTCAAGGAATAGCACATCCCCGTCGACTTGGGTTCGCCAGCCATTTGGGACTACTTACAGACAAGCCAACTGTCGGCGTGGCAAAGAGCCTCCTCTATGGGAGCGTCGATTCAGCGAGCCCAGAAGGTTGGTCCCCAATAACCGATAAAGGCGAGGTCTTAGGCGCGGCGCTGAGCAGAAAGGAAAACGAGCAGCCAGTCTACGTCAGCGTCGGCCACAAGATTTCATTGAACAGAGCCATCGAAATCGTCAAACATTGCACCAAATCGGCAAGAGTGCCTGAACCCATCTACACAGCCCACACCTTGGCAACGAAAGAAAGAGATTTACGCAAACGAAAAATAACCCACCCATAACTATCAACAAGAGGAGAAAAACCAGAACGTGGACCCAAAACTGAAAAGAGCAATCAACAAAATTGCAGGCAAGACACTGCGGCAAAAAGTCGCTGCCTTAATAGAAGACCCCACAATCAAGATAGAAGGCAAAGTGTACGCAGGAATGCCCCTTGAAAAATCGCCTGCGGGCTTATCGCATCATCACAGTTATCCTGGCGGTCTAGTCGAGCACATGATCTCGACAACGAACATCGCTTTGGCCTTATGTGACACCGTAGAGAATGTGTACAATGAGACGGTTGACCGAGACCTAGTTGTAGCCGGCGCACTACTCCATGATATCTTCAAAGCGTTAACGTACGTTGAACGGGAGAACGGTACCTACGTCACGGCACCGCTCGCTGAACGTCTCGACCACCTCACATTGGGAGTAGCTGAACTCATTCAAAGAGGCTTTCCTCTCAACCTAGTTCACATAATCGTTGCTCACATGGGCTGGCAACACGGACCGATGGGACCTAGAACAGCCGAAGCACTAATCGTACACTTGGCAGACATGGCTGATTCAAGGCTAAACGGCGAAGTCTTAAACGCAGCGCAATACTTGCTCAGACAGGCGACAGGCTCGGAACTAAATCGCATCACCGCCAAAGAAGCCTTTCAAATCATCAACGCCAAAACGCAAAAAGGGTGGGAAGCCGTGCCCAAAACTCTAGAAAAACTAAGACAAAGACGTCAGAAACCCCGAAAATCGCCATAAAAAGCTTTTATCACAACTCAAGCTGTCATAGCTCTAGAGAGGGCCCGTTGCCCAGCCCGGATCAAGGCACCGGCCTTCGGAGCCGGAGAACGAGGGTTCAAATCCCTCCGGGCCCGCTCCTATTTGGGTTCAAGTCCCACAAGCTTCGTACAGAAAGCACAGGTCTTTATCCGTTGTGGGTGCGCGCGCTATGGAGGACTAGGCGGTATTGGTTCTTCTGTGGAATGGATCACGCTTACGATGTTCGTGAGTCCAATTTGTCCTTCTCCCTGCATGAAGCGTCCATTCCAACTCAACGTGGCTTCTGCATTCCTCATGATCATCGTCGATATGAGGTGAAGGGTTACTTGCGCCGGCAGCTCTATTTCGAGTTTCTGGTTTGTGTGGTCACTTTGGAGCCGAGTTATGGCTTTCCATTCTACGAGCAGTGCGAACCCTGCGATTTCTGTGTCGAGGTTGCAGGCGCCCAAGTTCCAGCTGAATTCATTGGAAGCTAGTTCCTTCTGTTCAAAGATTAAGATCCCATTGCTAGAGTCTTGAAGCATGAATTGAAGCATCGTTATCTTTGTAGGTTTCGAAATTTCAAATGCAATGACCGTAGCGTAGGACGATCCGTCACTCAGTTGCGCCATAGCTGCTTTTCCGTTCATGTGAAAAGTTGTCGTGTCGGCAAATGCCGATCTCATTGACGCAGCAGAAGAGATCAAGATTAGCATGAGAACAAGCATCTTGCCTATTGTCTTTTTGCATTGCACTTTAGCTGAGGGGCTCATAGAATACAACGAACGCATTCTCCTCAGAGTCATTATCATGTAATCAGTTGTATTTTAGATTTTCTCGAACATTCGACTAGAATGTTAGTGAATACCTGTCGTGCTAGTCGAGTAACCCTTCGAATACGCATTAATGATGCGTAGTACGCGTAGGCCGTACGGTTCACTGGGCCTTGCTGCCTGAGGAAGAGCGAACTAAGTTCTTCTTTATCGTTGCAGGAGATACATCAAACGCATCAACGTCCGTCTTTCTGCGTTTCATTAGACTCTTCTTTAGGTGGATTGCATGAAGCGTTATGCGCTATATTTCACTTTTTTTGTGGAATAACATGGGGTGAGTTCTCAGGAAGGACGCATTATCGACACTTTTATGAGTGGAATCCTTATCCATAAAACATAAATTGGTTTCTACATATTAGTAATGCGCATACCGAAGCATGAATGTATCGCTTCAACACGTCGAGGGGAGAGGGAGACTGAATAAACGTAGTTGGCCAGCCATTACGGTCGACATTTTGGAAACCACCCTACACCCCTCGAACAAGATGCGGGTGATGTACAGGTCGAACCTGAATTTTCAACGATTCAACAGGTATTTCTACGATCTGTTGAGGAAGGGTTTCATAGAAGAGATCGACAATGGAAACGACCGGACTATGTATAGGATCACTGATCGCGGTCGAACGCTGCTTGAGGTTCTCAAGAAGGCGGAGCAGCTCGTTTATTCAGAAGAAGCTTCGGTCTAGATTCTGATTGCCACCTCCCTGATTCTGTCGTCCATTCTCAAGTTTACTTCAAGCTCTACGCTGCTTAGGTTTCTGATTTGTGTCGACTGAACATCAACGCAGGTGTCAGGCGGAATTATGAAAGTCGCAACAGTGGTTTTTGGTTCAGTCGTCATCTCTTCATCTGGGAGAAGGAGTTTCCACTTGGGCTCAAGTCTTATCTTGCTGCCTTCTTCGTCGTATTTGAGGAGACCTTGCTTGGAAAGGAACTTTGAGAATTCGAGAAGCTGGCTGCTTCCAAGTCCCAGCTGATCTGACAGCTCGTCCACCCGGTGCCAATCTCCGTTTTTGATGGTGGAGAAGAACTTCTCTATGGTCAAGAATAGACCACGTGCATACAGTTGTGGGAAGTTGTATTTTAGCCTAGGAGAACATGTGGTAGAGAGAGCTCTCCCGGGGATTTCTGTGTTCATCGATTCCGATTTTCTAGAGAATCTAGCTCTAATGATTTGTACTTTTGGTCTGTACTTATCATCTATACCTTTCATTCTTCATCTCTTATAAAATAGGAACTCGTTATACTATCCTTCAGCTGAGAGTTTCGGAAAGGAGTTTCGATAAGCTTTTGCTCCGTCCTGATAGCACAGGAGGATTATCCAGTGCTGAAGCCACAGATCTCCAAATCCTAGTAGGTGATGTGAGAAACGAGTGGCGGCTCTTGTGGCGGGATCGCATCGATGACAAGGCTAGGGCAGAGGGCATGGCGAGCCGGAACTTTGAGTTGTTGTTTGTCGAACGCGGCACGGTGATAATTGCTACCCGTGACTTTAAGCTGTTGGATTTGAAGGAGATTCTGCGTGTACACAAGATTGAGAATGCTGAGCGTTTTATTCCTCCTCATCCTTCAGTGGGTGGATGGGGTAAGTTCGCTCGCACCATGATAAACACGCAGAGGCGTGTCACGCGTGCGCAACAACTGGAAGAGGCTGTGCCACGTCGAGTGGGTCGGAAGAAGAACTTGCAGCTCAAGAAGGGCGGAAGAGGCTGGCTGCACCGAAGTTCTAGAAAGTGAGTGCGTGCGCTTTTAGCCTAGTATGTGTCTGGAAATGATTTTGATGGTCTTTTCTTCCTAATTGTGCCGCTTTGGTTGTGGTGCGCTGTTTCGACGTGTGGGGTTTGTGACTTTATGGCAGGAGTGGTGGGTCGGCTGTTCACGGTGTATTATCGGTTGAGGACTAGGGTTTGGATTTGGTGGTTTCATAGGAGACTTGGTAAGAAGGCGAGTTGAGTGATGCTGTGAGTGGGCGTTTGTGTGTTGTGCAATTGTTGTAGGCCCCCTCTATTTGGTTCCAAATAGAGTAGTGGCTGTTTTAAGGGGATGATGTGGTGGGTGGGTCTTCTAGAGTTTTGGTGACTGGTGGTGCGGGTTTTATTGGCTCTCATTTGGTTGACTGTTTCATGGGTATGGGGTGTTTTGTCAGGGTTGTTGATAATCTTAATAGTGGTATTTTAGGGAACATTCAGGGTTGGTTGGGTAATTCTCGTTTTAGATTTGTTCGTGGTGATTTGAAGGATTTGGATGTTGCCAAGAATTGTGTTGATGGGGTTGATGTGGTTTTTCATTTGGCTGCTAACCCTGAGGTTCGTGTTGAGATGGCTGAGCCTTCGGTTCATTTTCGTGAGAATTTGTTGGTTACGTTTAATGTTTTGGAAGCTATGCGAGAGAGTAAGAATTCTAAAGTGATTGTTTTTGTTTCCTCTTCAACTGTTTATGGTGAACCTACGGTCTTTCCTACTCCTGAAGATTATGGACCTCTTTTGCCCATTTCTGTTTATGGAGCTTCAAAGTTGGGTTGCGAGTCTTTGATTAGTTCCTATTGTCGTATGTTTGATCTTCGAGGTGTTATTCTTCGTGTCGCCAATATTGTGGGCGAGAGGTCAAATCATGGCATAGTTGCAGATTTTATTGACAAACTTCGGCGCAACCCTAAGGAACTTGAAATTTTAGGAGATGGAAATCAAAGCAAGTCGTATTTGCACATTAGCGATTTTGTGGATTCCTTGATTCGCGCGTTTGATAGTTTCCTTGTTTCGGAAAGGGCTTTTGAGGTTTACAACGTAGGGTCGTTTGATCAGGTCTGTGTGAAGCGCATTGCGGAAATTGTTGTCGCTGAGATGGGGCTTCAGAACGTGGAATTCAGGGTAACTGGTGGAGTTGATGGGGGACGTGGGTGGAGGGGAGATGTCAAGGCGATGTTGCTTTCTTCTGATAGGTTGATTAATCTCGGATGGAAACCTTCGCTGAACAGTGAAGGAGCTATCAAATTGAGCTGTCGTGAACTTTTACGGCATATTAGAGAAGGTGACAAACACTATCATACGCGTGCGCTTCATCATCATATGAAGAAGTAGGACGTTCATGACTCCTTCCTAGCTGATTCTCATCTCTTGGATATCGCGTTTTGGTGTATGGTGAGTGGTCTGGCTTGTCTAGGATTTTGAATTTTGATCAAGCGCGTGAGCGCGCAGGTAAGAAGTATCGGTACAGTCTGGAAATTGTAAGAGACATGCTACTTATTGCTTCAGTGAAGGTTAGGAAGACGAGGATGATGTATCAGGCCAATTTGAGTTTCCGACAGTCGGAGAAGTATTTGAAGAGTCTTTTGGAGAGTGGCTTGATAGATTGTCACGATGATTCTTGTTACTTGATTACGAAGAGGGGGAAGGATTTTCTTCAAATGTATGACGATTACCTTGAGCGGAATAGGAGAATTAATGAGGAAATAAATGGCGCTCACAAGGACAAGCTTCTGCTCGAGAACATGTGTTTCAACAATGAATGCAATTCCAAGCGAATAGCAAATAGAAAAGAAGTTTCCGTGTGAATATCAAAGCAAAACGTGCTGTGGTTGTTCATTTTGTCGGCTGTTAGGTTGCTTTTTGTCTCAGGAATTGTTTTGCGCACGCCAGTTTGGGTGAAAGGGTTGCGGAGTACGCAGAGGGATCTTTTCTTGGATGAGCTTGATCAGGCATTATTACGTGTTGTTGGAGATGATCATCCTGAAACTTCAGATGAAGACCTCGAACTTGCTCGTTTGAGGTCTTCTGAAGGTGATGAGATGGTTATGAATAGGGTTTTGCGCCTTGAAAGTGGAGGCGCGCTGCAACTTTGACATGGTTTTCTCTAGACTTTTGATATAGATATTTGACTCGGTTTATTTCATTGTTGTTTAAATTCCAGAAAAGTTGAATGTTTGTTTCGGGCGCGCAACCTATTCGACAGTGGATTCTGACTCGAATTGCGGAGATGACAGAAATGTTAAGGAGTAAGGATGACGTTACGATAGTCTTGCCCACTCTTAATGAGGAGGAGGCAATCGAGTCAGTTGTCACAGAGTTGAAGCAAGTGGGCTATCATAATATTCTTGTTGTTGATGGTTATTCGACTGATGGTACGGTGAAAATTGCTGAGTCTAACGGCTGCTACGTTGTTTCTCAGCATAGTAGAGGAAAGTGCGGTGCTATTGAAACAGCTATTGAGAATGTGAAGACGCCGTATCTACTTGTCATGGATGGAGATCTCACTTATGATCCGAAGGACATTGACAACCTTTTGGTTCATGCTGACAAGTATGACCAAATAATTGGGGTGCGCGCTAACGGAAGAAAAAATATCCCACGCACAAATCGCTTCGGGAATTGGTTGATCACCAAGACGTTTAATTTGCTCATGGGAACCAAACTGAGTGACGTCTGTTCTGGAATGTATCTGATGGACACTCACGCGGCTCGGGAACTCGAGTTGAATGCCCTAGGTTTTGATGTGGAAGTGGAGATTGCGGCTCAGACTGCCATGAACGGTAGGGTCACGGAGGTTCCGATAGCGTATAGGAAGCGGCTAGGTTCTCAGAAGCTTAGCAGCTGGAAGCACGGGTTCCAGATTATGCGAACGATTTTTGGTTTAGCTCATCGTTATAATCCAGTTCTATTGTTTTCTGGTCTTGTGTCTTTAGCAGTCATTCCTGCATCAGTCATACTCTTGTGGACAGTATTGGAAAGAGTGTCAAGCGGGGCATGGCGCGGCGATTATGCTCTGAGTGGTCTGATGTTGCTGCTTTTGGGGTCCCAGGGCTTAACTGTGGCCACCATATCGCTTCTGTTCAGAAGGATGGAAAAACGCATAATGAGGCAAACGAGGAAAAGCTGAGCGATTTTAGCGCGTATGTGCTTTTTGAAGAAAGTGTTTTTTCATGATCAAGGTTTTGCTGGTTCCTAGCAGTGACTACGTAGGTCATCCTTTCCCCCAAAGGCACAACCAATTGTTCGACAGGATAAATAACGAAAAGGATTTTGAGGTACATGCGATTAGGTTTAGACTGTTTGACAGGCCTAAGCTAAAGACAAAACTGATTTTGCATGAGTTAGATGAAAAAAGAATGGGCCAAGTGGCTCTGCATTATTTGATAAACGGTATCAATTATGCTTCCCAGATAAGAAGAATAGTTAGAAAGGAAAACATAGATGTGGTTGTGTTATCCAATTTAGCCGCACCTTTTGCCTATAGCATCGCAGAGAGGATATCAGGTCTTGATGTTCCCATCATTTTCGATTTGCCTGACTACTATCCTACAAGCGCCGCAGGCTATGTGTCTGACGTGAGGAGCGCAACTGGCATATTACTCACTAAAGTATTTGACCTCATATTACGCTACATGATAAAACGTGTATCTGTGGTAACTGCGGCCTCCCAAGCATTGGTAGAATATAGCGCGCGCGCTGGGGCACGCAGCGTTGCGCTGATTCCCAATGGAATAGCGGAGTGCTTCCTCAAGCTGCGTGAGGGAAACAATTTGCGAGAAAAATTGGGGTATAGTGAGGAGGATTTGGTCGTGGGTTACGTTGGAAGCTTAGAGTTCTGGCTTGATATGAGAAGTTTGATTGATGGGGTTGCCTTGGCTAGAAAGAAAGGGTTGCCTGTGAAGCTCTTGATAATAGGCGGCAAATTGTTTACTAAGTATTCAGAGAAAGTGATGCAGTGGGTTAGGCACGCACAAGTTGAGAAACATACAGAATTCTTAGGCTTTGTGCCGTACGAGGAGGTACCAGAGTACATTGCCGAATTTGATGTAGGCGTAATGCCTTTTGACGTTTTGAATCTAACGGCTTACTACGCTGCGCCCAACAAGATGTGGGAATACCTGTCTCAAAAAATACCTGTCATATCTACTCCTATCCCTGAAGTTCTAAGAAATTCCGATTGCGTGCTAACAGCTTTAACACCTGAAGACTACGCCCAACAACTTCTGTGCATAGCCAAAGCACGTGCACACGGAAAAACCGAAGTGTATCAAAAGGTAGAAACAGGTTATAGAAACGCTTTGAATCGAACATGGACAAACTCGGCAGCGCTTTTTGCATCTATAATTTATTCGTCACTTTATCAAACGTAATAGCGCCCAGAACTGGATTTTGACACTACTGAAACTGCAAAGTTCTGAGCGTGCGTTCAGAGGCATTTGAAATAGCGCGCGCGGCAATTGAAAAAGACGCTCTGACGTGAAGATACATGTCTATTCTGAGACCTTCACTTGTATTCATAACTGTTCTGGTTTTAGCATCTTGGTTTTCTGTTGGCGCACGCTTTGCAGCAGCTGGTGAAGATACGGTGGCATTGGCTATCTCAAATGGCGAAGATATAATAAACTCTGCGTTTCAAACTGTCTTGGAGGCTGAACAAGCCGGGGCTAATGTCTCGCGTCTATTGATTAGCTTGAATTCTGCTGAGCAGCTTTTAGTTCAGGCGCGCTTCTCATTTAGGATTGGAGATTTTGAGAATGCGTCGAGGTTAGCTGAGCGAAGCAAGGAAATTGGAGTTGTTGTTGAGTCAGAAGCTGCTGGTTTGAGGGATTTGGCTGAAAAGTCGTGGCATGAACGTTTTTTTGTCGCAATTGCCGGATCGATGTCTTCTATAGGGATTATTGCTAGTGGAAGTTTTATCGGTTGGCGCTTTTTCAAGCGTCGCTATTATCGGCGTGTTTTGGGAATGAAACCGGAGGGATCTCCAGATGAGCCTTAAGGGGTATCTCAATTTTTTCTTAGCTGGTAGTTTGCTGTTGATTTTGATTGCGTCCTATCCTGCACTTGTTATGCTCCTTCCTTTTCCGAGGAGCATGGAGCTTTTTTCTGAGATTTGGATTTTGGGTCCGACGCGAATGTCTGAGGGATATCCTTTTAATGTCAGTGCTAATAAGCAGTATGGCCTTTTTTTTGGCGTACGCAATGATTTGGGCCGTTCAGCTTATTATGCCGTCTATGTGAAGTTTCGAAATCTAACTCAGCCGGCACCGGATTCTTTGAACTCTAAACCTAGTCCGTTGCCCTTGGTCTATGAGTTTCGTGTATTTCTTGCCGATGGTCAGAAATGGGAAATGGCTTTCAATTTCATGATCCGAAACGTGTTCTTTAGAGAAGATTCTTCCTTGGTCAGTAGTTTATCAATAGATGACGTGGATTTTCAAGTTGACTGTCTTTCCAAGTGGAGTTCAGAGTACAGCGGATTCTATTACCAGTTGTTTTTTGAACTTTGGCTTTATGATAACGCGTTGCGGGAGTTTCATTATCATGACCGCTTTGTTGGATTCTGGGTCAACATGACGGGTTAGTAATTTCTGTGTTTTTTGGTTCGCTTCGCGCGTGCTGTGGGTGTCCTTTCGTTCGAAATTTTGAAGCATAAGGTTGTGAAGGGATGCAGGTGGCTGTAGGCAAGAGGGACATTACTGTCGTCATTCCAACTCTGAATGAAGGGAAAACGATAGGGCAAGTTGTAGGCGAATTGAGTCGAGAAAGTTATGATAATGTTTTGGTTAGCGCACGCGCAATGGCCTGTTGACTTTTGAGGTATTGTTCTATGCGCGCGCATTCCTCTTAGCGCGCTTAAACGACTTAGCGTGGAAAAAAGACATGGCCAGGCCCAATGTAGTGTTGATAAATCCTCCAAATCCAAGAAACCTTGTTGCTGATAGAGATGCTGCAGGCGGATTTGGAGTTTTGCGGACAAAAGAGCAAATTGCATTCCCTCCATTGACGCTTCTATATAGTGCTTCGGTTTTGGAAAGACGCAGATTTCCCTTAAGAGTTCTTGACTGTAGCGCTATGAATTACGATGAGAAAAAGGCCATCAAAAATTGTTGCAGCTTTGAACCACGGGTTGCAGTAGTTTTAACGTCTACGCCGACTTTTAATCTAGATTGCAGTTTCGCAAGACAACTCAAGAAGCAAAGCGAAGAAATAACACTGATAATGATTGGACCGATGGTAAGAGTTTTTCCCACAAAAACACTAAATTTGTCCGGAGCAGATTTTGGCGTACTTGGTGAGCCAGAAAATGTCTTGCCCGATCTCATTGGTTGCATTCATGCTCATAAAAGTCTAGTGTCGATGAAAGGGCTAGTTTTTCGGCGCAGTGAAGGGTTGGTTTCAACAGGGGATGCTCCTTTATTAAAAAATCTCGATGCATTACCATATCCAGCTTGGCATCTTTTGCCTTACAAAAGGTTTTTCTTCACTATATCTTCAAGCAGAGGTTGTCCCTATGGCTGTTTCTATTGTCCTTATGTGATTAGTCAAGGGCTAGAATATCGTTTTAGGAGTCCTGAAAACGTAGTAAATGAAATGCGGTATCTCAAGGAACGTTTTGGTGCCAAGCTGATTCAGTTTAGAGATCCAACTTTTTCTTTTCTTAAAGAGCGTGCGAAGGATATCTGTAGACTCATTATGCAGAAGAAGGTAGATGTTGACTGGATTGTAGAAACAAGACCTGAGACTGTAGACTTTGAGCTTTTGGGGCTGTTGGCTAAGGCAGGCTGCTGTGAAATGCTTTTGGGAGTCGAGTCTGGTAGCAAAAGAATCTTAGACAGTATGGGTCGACTCCTCCCCAAATTTTCTGCTGACGCCTATTTGGATCATGTTCGAAAAATTGTTGAACGAGCAAGGAGTTTAGGTGTAGTTCCACTTGCTTTTTTTATGTTGGGGTTGCCTGAAGAGAATTGGGATACTGCGCTTGCAACGATTAATTTTGCAAAGGGGCTCAGAACCGCTGTTCAGTTTTCTATAGCATCTCCTTACCCTGGGACAAAATTCTCCGAAATGGCGAATAGTGAAGGACTAATTAGTGACAGTGATTTATCTAAAATGGATACCTACACTTGTTCTGTAGTTCGTACGCGATACCTAAGTACTGAAGACCTAGAGAGAATTGTGAGGCGAGCTAATTACGAGGTTCGTGCTCAGAAGGGACTGGAAACGTTGGCGAGAAAGAACATCAGATTCTTGCCTATGCATTTTCTTCATTTTCTTGCTGTAAAAGACAAGGTAGGCTTTGCAAAGAAAGGCGCGTATACAATTACGAACCTGTTAAAGAAGAAAAATCGTGATTGAGATGAAAGTACTGCTAGTTTATCCACCTGACTCATATTTAGCAGGAGAAGAATATTTTGTTCATAGAAGCCCTCCATTAGGGCTTGCTTATATCGCAGCTCTACTCGAGAAGGCAGGTCATGATGTTGAAGTGATTGATTGTGTGATTGAAAATTGGAGACAACGGATTTGGGAAGATGATTGCTACCATGTCGGATTGTCGTGGAATGAGATGAGATCCCGGATCAAACAAGTAGAGCCTGACATTGTTGGTATATCATGCATGTTTTCCTGTCAGTTTCGCAACGCTCAAAAAACGGCGAGGTTAGTCAAAGAGGTGGATCCCAACATACCCGTAGTTGTGGGAGGCGCGCATCCTTCCGGGGCTCCATCATTGGTAATGAAAGACCCAGACTTTGATTTTGTCATAATCGGTGAGGGAGAATATTCGATGCTCTCCCTTGTAAATTGTCTTGAAGAGGGGGGTTCATTAGACGTTGTTCAGGGACTTGTTTTCAGAGAGAATGACGTGCTCAAAATTAATCCGAGGAAGCATTTTCCAAGAGACCTAGATGTATTACCATTTCCAGCGAGACATCTGTTTCCTATAAAGGAATATCTCGTTCTCTCTGCAGATTATAAGATGAACGGCATTTCTGCTAAGCGTATACCTTTCACGACGATGATCACTTCACGTGGATGCCCCAATCGGTGCGTTTTCTGCGTGATACATAAAGTGTGGGGACGTTTTTGGAGAGCTAGAAGCCCAAGAAACGTTGTGGACGAGATTGAACTCTTAGTCGACAAATATAAAATTCGAGAAATTCATTTTCAAGACGATAATCTCACCTTAGATAAGAATAGGATGAGAAACATCTGCAGAGAGATACTGAATAGAGGAGTAGACATTTCATGGACGACCCCAAATGGTGTACATGTAAATACGTTAGATGAAGATCTATTGCAGATTATGAAAAGATCGGGTTGTTACAGACTTTTTCTTGGAATAGAATCTGGCAATCCCTATATACTAAACAGCATAGTCGAGAAGGGATTATCCTTAGCTAGAGTTAGAGAAGTAGTAAAGCTCATAAAGCGATTGGACATGGAGACGGTTGGATTCTTTGTGCTCGGCCTTCCCGGCGAAACAAAGGATACCATGAAGGACACCGTCGAATTTGCCAAATCTTTAGATCTTGATCATGCTCAATTTTCCATCGCTACTCCTTATCCTGGCACAGACTTGTATGATCAATGCAAATCAATGGGCTATCTGAAAAATGAAGATTTGTCGAAATTATGGGTCGGATGCGCAAATATCAGCACAGATGCTTTTTCTTCAGAGGATGTCCAGAAAGTATGTGATAATGCTAAGCGAGAATTTGAATTGCATAAACTGGTGAAACACCCAAGGAAACTATTTAGTCGGAATGAACTGAGAAAGATATGCAAATATTTCTTAAGGGACACGCGTCTACAAAGATGAAAGCGCTCGTGCATTTTTTTGGAGGCAGGAAAAATGCGTGTTTTGCTCATCTCGGAGTTTTATCCACCGAAGATCAGTGGTATTGCTCAACATGTGAGAAGACTTGCATTAAACCTTGCCAAAAGAGGTCATGAAATTCAAGTTCTGGTTTCGGACCCGTCTCACAAAGCTGTTGAAAACGAGGAAAATGTAGAGGTTGTGAGAACTAAGCATATTCTGTCCAGTTTTAAGTGGATCTTTACTGATAAGGAGATGTGCTATGTCCCCCCTCTACCTGACTTTGTTTTGAAGAAAGGTATTATGAAAGTTATTGCGGCCTTTGGTCCTGATATTGTTCATGTACATGGTTGGCCAATGTATACCGTGGCTGCTCTCAAGAAACGATTTCCGCGTTTACCAATTATTTCTACGTTTCATGATTATGGCTTCTTCTGCCCCAAGCAAACGAGTTACAATGAAAATGAGAGAAGTATATGCTACCAGAGAGAACCGCTAGTGTTTAGATGTGTGTCATGTGCTCGAAACAGTCATGGGTTAATGAAGTCGTTTGCCATAATGTCATCGATGTTAGCTTTTCGAAAATTGTTAGGCAATCTGGATCAAATAGTGGCTGTAAGCGATTACCTCCGTAATGTGACTATAGAGGCTGGTTTTAATAACGTTCGGGTAATTCCTAACTTTATTGATCTGAACGAAATGAAAAAGATTGAGAAAACATGTTTTGGCAATGAAGGATCTTTCTTGACTGATATCCTTTACGTGGGAGCGTTAGTGCCGTACAAGGGAGTACATGTCCTTCTGAAAGCATACAAAACTCTGAAGAATAATCTCAATTTTCTACCTCAATTAACCCTTGTTGGAAGATCACATCTGAAATGGTCTTTCAATATCTCGGATTCAAAAGTGAAGATGATCTCTAACATGCCTAGTGACATTGTTTTCTCCTACATGCAACATGCCAAGATTGTTGTAGTCCCGTCAGTTTGGCCTGAAGCTTCTTCTCTGGTCACTCTTGAGGCTATGACCTTCAAGAAACCAGTGATTGCTTCTGCGATAGGTAGCTTAAGAGAGTTTGTTCAAGATCGAGAGACGGGGTTGCTGGTTCCTCCAAATGATCATCTGGAATTAGCGAGCGCTATCAAATACTTGCTGGAAAAGCCGCAAAGAATGAAACACATGGGAATAGAAGGATATAATAGAGTAGTCAAATTGTTTTCCGCAGAAAAAGTTGTTCCTCAAATCGAGGATTTGTACAAAGAAGTTGGTGAGTGAATGGTAGGTACAGTTGGCAGACTACGACTACTTTTTAAGCGCGCGCCCCATGCAATGAGGTTCACGTTTTAGGATTCGAATTTTGTCCTGAAAAAACTCAAAACACAAGCTTTGGTTCACGAAATAGTTGACATTAAACTAGTCGGTTGGCATTGTATTACATTGCAAATGCCCGAGCGCGCTAGAATTATTCAGGATTACTCAAGGATCCAAGCAAATTCCAAGAAAAGGCGAAGTGTGGTAGACGTCTTGCTAGAAGCAAAACTTGGACTAGAATAGCAGGAAATACGAACATCTCCTCGAATCCTTGACGTAACTTGCATATGTCAGGTTTTGCGGGTCTTGAATGAACTGAGCATTTG
>C687J35503_10000127_pt1 | contig 17820 bp, 17 predicted proteins | sample RifCSP19_3_FD_35503 | JGI IMG/M metagenome (IMG submission 35503)
AATAGCCAGGTAAATTACAGCTTTGAACGGATCTTGCGTGTGCATGCGATTTCACCAAATTGAAATTCCTATTATAGGGGTGATCGTGGAGAGCCTGAAAGCACACCACGTTTCCCTTTTTTCAGCTATTATGGACTTTTTTCACTACTCATAAGCCCTCCTTTTCTCATGCCCCCAGGGCGAGCACGGCATGCCTACCAGAAGCTCGGAGAGATTCAGTTCCCCCACGCAGTTATATCATATAACAATTTTCTATAAAATGCAATTATGATTATCCGGATTTTTTTACCTGTAATCAGTTCGTCACGCCATTCGATTTCCATTCCGCGCGCTTCTTTCCCCCAACTGAGTTATAATCCGATCCAGGAGAGAAGTCGTCCGATTTCCTTCATCAGGAGGCCTTTCTGTGAACCTTCCCAAGTATGCGTACTTTCGCGGCGAGATCGTTCCTTATTCTGAAGCCAGGGTGGGGGTCTTGACCCATGGGCTCAATTATGGCACCGCCGTCTTCGGCGGCATGCGCGCCTATTGGAACGAAGCCGAGGAACAATTGTATGTGTTTCGCCTCCGCGAACACTTCCAGCGATTTTTGAACTCTGCGAAGATCATGCGCATGGAGTGTTCGCATACGCCGGAAAGTTTGAGCGAGCTGACGATCGAGCTGCTGAATAAAGAAAATTATCGTTGCGACATCTACATCCGCCCCCTGATATTCAAATCAGACGAGATTATCGGCGTGAAGCTGCACGACCTGCACGACGAGCTCTCCATCGTGGCGTTCCCCTTTGAGCGCTATATGGCAAACGAGACGGACGCCCACGTCACGATCTCCTCCTGGCGACGCGTGGACGACAACATGATCCCGGCCAGAGGTAAGATCAGCGGAGCCTATGCGAACTCGGCGCTGATTAAAACCGACGCCGTCATGGCTGGTTTTGATGAAGCCCTGGTACTCACCCAGGAAGGTCACGTCTCGGAAGGCAGCGCCATGAATGTGTTCATGGTCAAGGCTGGCACGGTCATCACCCCTCCGATCACCGAAAACATCCTGGAAGGCATCACCCGTCGTACCGCGATCGAGCTGGCGCGCGAGGAGTTGGGCCGGCCCGTGGTTGAACGCCCGATTGACCGCACCGAGGTCTACCTGTGTGACGAATTCTTCATGACCGGCACCGCTGCCCAGATCACCGCGGTGACCCGCATCGATCATCGGCCAGTCGGCACGGGGGCAATGGGGCCCATCACGACTCGCCTGCGGGAGCTATACCAGGACGTGGTGCGCGGCCGCCATCCCAGATACCGGGATTGGAATGCGCCGGTTTACATCACAGAGAAAATAGCGGCAACAAAGTTAGGTTGATCGTCTACAAGATTGCCAAACGCTCAACACCTGCTTAGAGAGCAAGCGGAATCCGAACAGTGAATTCCGTTCCTTTACCCGGCTGGCTCTCGACCAGGATATCGCCCCCATGTTGTTCAATAATATGGTGACACACAAAAAGGCCCAGACCTGTGCCTTGTCCAGGGTCTTTGGTGGTATAAAACGGCTCAAAAATGTGGGACAGGTGATCCAGGGGAATCCCCCTGCCATTATCTGAGATTGTAATGCGCACCTCATCCTCGACTTTACGGCTGGTTACGCGAATCTCGCCCGGTTCCTCATCGAGGGCGTCGACCGCGTTGACCAATAAATTGATCCAGACCCCCTGGAGCTGATCCTGGCTAGCCATGAGTAGCGGCAGATTTTCTCCCAGGTCGGACACGAGGCGGATCGAGCGTACAGAAAGTTCGTGCTGGATCAGGGCCATCGCCCGGCGGAGAGTCTCGTTTAAGTCGGTAGGTGCCAGCTCGAAACGCTCCTGGCGAGCGAAAACGAGCAGATTCCGCACAACCTGGGAAGCGCGCTCGCTGGCCCGGACGATGACATCGAGCATGTCCTGGACCTCGATATCCTGGCCCGAACGCCCACGTTGCAGCAGTTGGGCATTAGCAATGATCGCAGTGAGCGGGTTGTTGATCTCATGGGCCACCCCTGCGGCAAGTTGGCCGACAGCCGCCAGTTTCTCCGACTGTACCAGCGAAGCTTCCAGCCGGCGCCGCTCTGTAACGTCTTCTTCGAACAAGATCGCCTGGATGACATGGCCGGATTCGTTATAGACGGGATAGGTACTGATCTCAAGGACCTGCCAGCCCCCATCGGGCTGTGGACGCCGTTCTGTCCGCCGAGTCGCCTCCCCGCTCTTGAATGTACCACCCACCAGGCAGGCCTGGCATAGGCGAGTGCGCTGGAACAGGGCTTCATAACACCGCCTGCCGACCAGCTCTTTTGGATGCGTCCCAACCAGGCCAGCGCGATTCATGTTTACGGCGTCCAAGACGTAGTCGCGATCGACGATATACATCGAGGTGGGCGTACTATCGAAGAGCGCCCGTAAGATATTGCGCGAGCGCAGCAGCTCGCGGCGTCTGATCTCTAGACGGACATTGGCCTCCTGGAGTTGACGTGCGCCCTGGATATCCACCATAACCCTGGCGATCGCTGCAGCCAGCGCGGTTAACACTTCCTGGTCACGGGTGTCGAAAGGCGACCCGCGCTTATTGAGCACCTCTATAGCCCCTAAGGTCTCCCCAGCCCAAACCAAAGGGACGCACATCAACGAGTGGACAGTGAATCCCTCCCAGGCGTCAACCGCCGGGTCAAAGCGCGCCTCTGCAGAGACGTTATCCACCCGAACTGGCTGGCCTGTCAGGATAGCTTCAGCCACCAGTCCGGTTTCCACCACCTGAGAGACCAGGGCGACTCGAGCGGTTTCCCCCCCCAAGGTCTTCTTTACGACTGTTCTTCCTTCAACCTGATCAAGCCAGAATAAAATACCCGCCTCAGTGTTTAAGATCTGGCAGAGCTGCGTCAGCAGCCAGGCCTGGGCTTTTAACGATGTGAGATCGGATCTGACCAGCTTCCCCAATAATGATAAAGCGGCCATCGATATGTCGTTTCCGCTCATACCAGGTGCGGCACTAGGGCTCGATTGAAGTTCTTCTCCAGGCAGGTCTGCGAGTCGCATAGATTTCATTGTTTCAAGAGGAGGTCATTCCTGTCCCTTGACTTCACTGACGGTATAACCATACCCAGGCACTGTATGGATGAAATCAGGCAAGCTGGGATCCGATTCCACCCGCTCACGCAGGTTCTTAATGTGCACGCGCACAAGGTCTGGGCTACCCGAATCGATCGGATAGTCCCAAACCTCATCCAACAGCCGCGCCGGAGAGTAGATCTGATCAGGATGGCTCATCAAGTGATACAGCAGATCGTACTGCACAGGTGTCAGCCGTACTTTCCCGCGCTGCGGGGTATGCAATTCGTATGAATGGGTATCCAAGACATAATCGCCGACAACCAGGCAATGGTTGGTGCCCGGCGTTTTGGATTTGGATCGGATCTGCTGCAAGGCCTGGCGGGCGCTGGCGGTCAGTTCTATTTTATCTAACGAGCGGGTCGGAATTTCAGGGGCCAATGCGGCACCGTGTAATTTCACACGGCGCAGGATGGCGCGCACTCGCAGGACGAGTTCATCCACGTTAAAAGGCTTGGTCAGGTAATCATCCGCCCCGGCCATGAAGCCGGCGATTTTGTCTTCATCCTTGATTTTCGCAGTGAGAAACAAGACCGGCACATCAGAGAGCAGGGGATCGGCGCGCAACTCACGGCAAACCGCGTACCCATCCATGCCAGGCATAATGATGTCGAGGACAATCAGGTCTGGCGGCCGCTTGTGCGCAATTTTAATGCCGTTTTCGCCGTCTCTGGCGACGGCGATCTTGAACTCATCCCCGCGTAGGCTGCGCTCGATCGTCCGGGCGACCAGCTCGTCATCTTCGATGACCAGAATATAAGCCGAACTCATGCCTCGCCTCCAGATCTCCTGGATAAAACCTTCCCCAATTGGGAGGACTGTCTGGAGGATTTTACCATGCCTGGGGAGACCTAAACGCCTTCCCGGCGGTTGTTAGCTGAACAATCTTGTAAGGTCGGACCGCTGGATCTAACAGCAAATTAACGCCACTTTCTAGGGTGTCAGAGCGTATCCCAGGCTCAGCAAGTTCAGGTGGAGCACGCCCAGCGGATCAACCTGATCGTATTCGACGATCCTCATGGCGGTGTTCCGCGCGAAAACTCGATTGACACCAGGGTCAGCCCCAGGTCACGCACCTTGTTCAACAGGCCGAGAAGAGCAGCCTGGTCAGTCACCGGGCCAGACAGGAGCGTGCTGCCGTCCTTGCAGTGAACGATCGATAACCCCTCGAACCATCCAGACCAGTGATCGGCCAGGTGATCCTTTACCTTGATCTCACAGAGCCCACCTTCCTGCAGAGGCATCTTTAGCATGTCATTCATTGGAATCCTTGTACGGTCAATCAGAACAATGTCATTAAAACCCGGCGCAGCCCGTCGCCGAGCCAGATCGCCACAACATTCCTCCGCCACAAGAAAAGTGCTGTAAGGAGCGCTACACCCACCAGTGTAAGAGGGAAGTTCATCGCCTCGTACCAGTACTCGGGATTCGTCATCTCATGTGCGGTATACATCAGGCCAATCATCACAGGGGTCAAAAGTAGGCCAAATTTGTGGGACAACCTCTCGGCCAGAAAGCCAAAGTAGAAGAGATTCTCAACGGACGAGGCAGGATTGGCGAAGAGGCGATCCAAACCGGCCAGCAGGGCACTGCCGGGGAAATGGGATTGCGAGACCGGCTGCAGCAGGCTCGGCAAGGCACCCATGAGTCCGAAGAGAAGAATGGCAGCTGCATCGCCTTTCCATCCCCGTGAACGCAGGCCGAGTTCAGATAGATCGAATCGCCAGTGGAGGTAAGCCAGCACCAACACTGTGATGGCTGCAATGCCCCTGAAAATGGACCACAAGCTGGTTGCGACGAGTGCAAGCAGGAGCGGTAGCAGGAAGCCAGGTTGGCGAACGGTCTGCCATCCCTTGACCAAGATTAACGGAATGACTAAAAACACTCCGCCGTAGATGATTAGACCGAATAAGATATCCTTCGCAATTGAGAATGTCCAGCCCTGTAAGTCAGCGCCAAGGACGAACAGGAGCGTGCCGTTGAGAATGGTAGCAAGTANGATGAAGATCACCCACACGAGAAGAGCCAGTCGGATCGGGCGGGCTGTGTCAGCCAGGGATTGATTGGCCATATTTAAATCTCCTCTTTTGTTNCAGATCAGGTTATCTTTCCATCCCAGCGCCAAGCAATGGCAAGAAAAACGAGATGTTCCACAAGGCGTGAGCAAGATATGCTCCCCATAGGCTTCGGGTGCGAAGGGTCAACCCCCCGAACCAGGCCAACAGGATGAATAGGCTCACAAAAGACAGATAATTGCCATCCCAGAGATAATGCGGATGAGCAAAAGTATGCAGGGCTGCGGCTAGCCACACGGCCAGAGTCGGGGCCAACTTGCGGCTGATCAGCCACGCGAGCAGAAAACCACGAAACTCCAGTTCTTCCACCGCCGGGAAGAACAGGTTGTTAGCTAACATCCTCACCGCTTGAGCGACGGTTGGCCAGCGAGGTTCCCCGAATTGCATCCAGGCGATAGCCATCCCTGCCAGGAAACCCAAAGGCAAGGCAAGTAATCCCTCTTGTATGGCGCGCCGTGAGTGGCCGTTTATTAAATAGACGAGATCCAGGTGTGGCCACAAGGCGATCAGAGCCAGTAAAAGAAACGCGGCTTGCAGCATTTGATAAGGCAGTGGCCCACCTGTGGAGAATAACCAATCGCTTGCTATCCTCAGCAAGATGGATACTCCGGCAAGGCTGAAAGCAACTGTTTCTCGACTGATAGATTTGAGTGCCATTGTATTCTATCCTGTTCTTCGCGATTATCGTCAGGGATCATGCGCGCTACAGCGGGATACGGCGCTGCGGGTCCACCGAACCAGCGACGCTATACCAGGTCTGTCCATTCTCGGTACGGATGGCAGCCGGAAGTCCGGGCAGGCTCTGTTGATTGACGTCCACATCCAGCACGACCTGGAGATTGGCATCCGGTCAATCCGCCGCAGACATGGCCTTAGAGGGCAACTTCGGCGCGCGCTCCCGCAGGAAATCCTTGCCTCCCAGGTCAAAACCGAACGAAAGTTTAAGCGCGTCCCTGGCGCAGACGGTGATGCAGGTCTGGCACAGGCTGCATTCCGTAGAGAGCACCCGCTGGCCGTTCAGAATATACTCAGGGATACGGATGTCCATCGGGCAGGTCTTCACGCAGGCGCCGCAATCGTTGCACTTTTCGGCCTGGCCGCCTATCTTCATCAGCGACAAGCGCGTCGTGATCTTGAGCGGCACGCTGACCGGGCAGGCGTACTTGCAGAAGGCGCGGTTATCTTTGAGAGCGTAGGCCAGCCCGATTCCGAGGGCGTAATATGCGAGGTTGCCAATCAGGAACCAAACCACCGCTGTCCGCCCGGCCGCGCCGTTGGTGTAATCAAAGACAAAGAAGAGCACAAGAACCAGGCTCAGGCTGAGTGTGAAGTGCAGATACCGCAGCCAGCCCCACCGCCCGGGCAGGCGCCCGCTGGGACGCTTGAAGGGCAGCAAGTCCAGCACCATGACTGTCCAGCAGGCCCACCCGCAGTATAACCGCCCGAATAGCACTGGGCCGATGATCTTGGCGATGAAATAGTGGATCACCGCCATCTGGATCACGCCCGTCAGCAGGCCGAAGAAGAAGCCTTCAATCTGGGTGTTCTCCACCCCCATCAAGACCGCAAAGATAAACAGGAAACCGCCAACCATAAACAGCGTCAGGCGCCGGCCGATCGGTTTCTTCTTCTTAGGCAGCACGGCATACAGGCCCAGCCCGAGGCCAAGCGAGCTGCCGATGTAGCCGAACATAACCAGCGGCTGGGCAGAGCCTGAAGCCAAAAAGCCCCACATCGCCACGCCCCAAAAGACCAGCATGACCACGCCAGGGACGAGCAATTTTTTCCACGGGATGCTACTTTTATCTTTTATGAGATGGTTGCTTGCTTGAGTTCCAGCCATTGGATTTTCTCCTCTTTTGATCCAAAACTCTTCTCAGTGTTCTCTGCGTTTCTCTGTGGTTCAATCTTTTTGTGCGGCTTTCAGTTGTTCGCCACTTCTACAACCGGCCTGGTGCGGACGATCACCCTCCCGTGGGCGGCCCGGCACACATCCGTGAAGTCCGGCTGGCCATTTGGACCAGGCTTCACCTGNAGATAGCGGGCGTACCCGGGCGCGCCTTTTAATAAAGCCATCAGGCTCGTAGCCACGGCGGATCCATCTTCGATAACCTCTGCCGTGGCTTTCAATTCTCGCCCTTGCAGCCGGATCGTGACCGGAGCGCCACCGCGCAGGTTGCGCCACCAGGTGCGCCCCCGCAAGCTGACCGTCAACAGCTCGTTACCGTCCGGGACATAGTTTACAGGTACGGTATAGACCTGGCCGCTCTTGCGCCCGGTGTAGGTGATCGACATCACGTTCTTGCTCACCAGCCCGTGNAGCGGGGAATGTATTAGACCTTTCATGATCGGGTTGAACCACATGGCCGTCCTCCTGGNTAGAAACTGCTGGCTCATTTCTACGCTAGAGTATAGCCAACCATGACTTTAGCCGCATCTGTCAAAAGTTATATTCGAGGTTTATCTTTGGGTTTTTTGGGAGATCGATGTGGAAAAAGAACTACAACAGCCCCAGCTCCCTGGCGCGCGCCACAGCCTGGGTGCGGCTGCGCACCTCCAGCTTGCTGTAAATGCTGGCGGTGTGCGCCTTGACTGTGCCGACGGCGATGACCAGTTTTTCGGCGATCTCCTGGTTCGACAGACCGGCCGCCACCAGGCGCAGCAGCTCGATCTCGCGGGCGGTAAGCGGTTCGACCAACGCCGAAGGACGAACGACGACCGATTGAGCATCTGCTTTCGTCCTAGGTCTTTCGTCTTTCGTCTCGTCTGAAAACGCGGCGAGCAACCTGTCCAAATATTCTTTCATCCCTTCACTCCGCTCAGGTCGGGCTCTTCCGCCTTCATCCTTCATCCTTTGGAGCAGTTTCGCCATGGGTGGTCCCTCGTCCACGAATACCCGTACGAAGCCCTCTGGCTGGGCGAGGGCCAGGCATTTTTCCAATACCTCCTCAGCCTGGTCGGAGGCGCCCTGGGCCTGGAGGGTCAAGGCTTGCAGCGCCAGGACCTCGATCAGATACTGGGTGAGGCCCGAGCCTGCGGTAAATTCACTCAGGCGGTCCAGCAGATGAAGCGTGGCGCCGTTTTTCCCCTCGGCTCTCAGCATGCGCGCCAACGTAATGAAATCGACCAGACGCAGGTATCCAATCTCCCCCTGCGCGTCCAACCCGATTTGCTGAGACCAGCGCGCCGCGGGGGCCAGGTCGCCCTGCCTGAGCCAGTAGCGCGCCCGGGAAACCTCCAGGTGCGCCGCCGTGCGCGGTGTGACTTGATGCCCAGAGAGCGCCTCTTCAGCCTCTTCGAGCGTGGCCAGCGCCCCGACCGGGTCTCCCTCGGCCTGGAGCACCCGGCTGAGCGTGATCGCACCGGAGACCAGCGTATCCACGTTGCCCCACTGCCGGCTCAGTTCGATCCCCTCGAGCAGATGCTGCCGGGCGGCTTGCAGGTCGTTCCATTCGTAATACAAGGCTCCCATCCCATTTAGAGCCATGGCGGACACCGGCAAAGCTCTCCCGCCCCTCGCGGTTGCCACTCGCAAGGCTCCCTGGTAAGTTTCAAAGGCGCCCTGCAGCTGGCCTCGCTCGGCCTGCAACCAGGCCAGGGTACACAAGGCCGGCACGGCGACGTGGATATTCCCGGCTGCCTGGGCAAGCTGCGCAGCCCGTTCCAGGGCCTCTCTGGCTCCGCCCAGGTCTTCGCTCATGATGCAAACCCCGCCCAGCAAGTAATAGATCAAACTGCGCAGGCTTAAGTTGTCCTCTGGTAAAAGCTCTAAAGCCCGCTGGGACAACTCGATCGCCCGCGGTATCTCTCCCTGCACGACGGCTCTATAGCCGCGGATGGCGGTCAGATGGCCGAGCAAATCCTTGCCCTCGGAGGAGAAGCTATCGGTTTCCCTGAGCCGTTCAGCGTCCTGGAGGCGATGTTCGGCAGCTTCCAGCTGCCCGCTGAGCAGCAAGGCCCAGGCATGATAGATGCACAACCAAGGACGGGAGGCAACCAGTACCTCGGGTAGCTGGCGCAGCCAGCCCAAGAGGAGCGTCAACAAGCCTTGTTCCAGCAAGCTGTAGCCATCTCGCTCGACCAGGTCGGCCGCCCGCGAAAGATCCCCGCTTTTCAGCCAATGCTCCACGGCGGTGTAGGGATCTCCCTGGCTTTCGAACCATGTGGCGGCCTTGCGGTGCAACTCAGGCAGCTGATCGCCGTGCAAACGCTGCATCCGGTGGCGCAAAAAATCCACAAACAGGTGATGATAGCGGTACCAGCGCCGCTCATCATCCAGGGGCACGATGAACAGGTTGGCTTGTGCCAGGTACTCCAAGACCGCCTGGCTGTTTGGGAAAAGGATAGGGGATAAGGGATAAGAGAGACCCGGAGGCTCATTTCCCTTCTCCCTTGATCCCTTATCCCCTAGNATTGCATCACACAATGGCCCGCACAGACGGTCAAGGATAGAGGTTTGCATCAGGAAAGTCTGCACGCTCTCCGGTTGCCGGTTGAGGACTTCCTCGACCAGGTAGTCCAGGACATACTGGTGGCTTCCGGTGAAAGCCTCGATAAAAGCCTGGGCGTCGGCTCGCCCGCGCAGGGAGATTCCCGCCAGATGCAACCCGGCGATCCAGCCTTCCGTGCGAGCATTCAACGCCGCCACCCCGTCTGGCGAAATCCCCAGCCTCATCCTTGAATTGAGGAAGGCCTGCGCTTCCTCCAAGGTAAAACGCAAATCGAACGAACGCAGCTCGGTCAATAGACCACGGCCCCTCAGCCGCGCCAGGTGGAAGGGCGGGTCGGAGCGCGTGGCGATGACCAGCCGCATCTGGGAAGGCATGTGCTCCAACCAGAAAACAAGCCCGGCGTGGATAGCCGGCGATTCGATTAAATGATAGTCGTCGAGCACCAGGACGAATTCCCTGGGGAGCGCGCTGACTTCGTTGATCAGCACGGTGAGGGCCGCTTCGAGCGGAGGCGGTGTGGCAGCCATCATCGCCAGGGCAGTCTCTCCAAGATCCTCATGGAGGGTCTTGAGCGCAGCGATGAAATACGAGAAGAACCGGAGCGGGTCGTTATCCGCCTCATCGAGTGAAAGCCAACCAAACATTCGAACGTTGCGGATCCATTCGCTGAGCAGGGTGGTTTTACCGAATCCGGCGGGAGCGGAAAGGAGGATCAGGCTGCCCTGCAAACCCTCTATTAACCGATCGATAAGGTGAAGGCGCGGCACCAAACCCGGTGTCACCGGAGGAGGATGTAATTTCGTAGCCAGGAGGGGAGGCGGCTGTGGCACGTCACTCAGGTAGAAATGCTTAATCCCAAACAGGCATTTTTGCGGTATGAGATCAGCTGGTTAACACCTATAATCGCCAAGAGTTTTGGTTCTTTTCCTCGTCTAACAATAAACCGCGCCATTCCACGCTTCCTAATTAATGGTACTATTAGTGTCCAATATTTCTGATTAGACAAAGGAACCTGATGAAAACGAAACGTCAAGCCTCTCGAGAAAAACGGAGACAGCAACAACTTCGCACCAGGCTTATTTGGGGCGCGGTAGGACTGGCCCTGGCCGCCATCATCGGTTATGCGCTCTGGTGGGCCTTCCGCCCGACTACCGGCCAATCCGTACCCATCATGGCTGACACCGGCCACGTGCCTGCCGATGCAGTGCCCGGACCCTATAACAGCGACCCGCCCACCTCTGGGCCGCACTATGCCGAAGACTTGCCAGCTGGCTTCTTCCATGAGGCTGACCTGGCGGGGCTGCCGGAACATCCCGAGGGTTTGTTGGTGCACAGCCTGGAGCATGGCTATGTTATCTTTTGGTATAACTGCGATCTGCTCGACGAAGGCGGATGCAGCGAACTGAAAGAGCAGATCCAGGGTGTCATGGATCAATCCGACAATTTCAAGGTGATCGCCTTCCCCTGGAAATCGATCGACGCCCCGCTGGTCATGACCTCCTGGGGCAAGCTGCAGCGGTTTGAGTCTTTTAACCCTGCCCAGGCGCGGCAGTTTGTCGAGCGCAACCGCAACCATGCGCCGGAGCCAAACGCGCCTTAATCCGATGCAGACCTACCCACAAGAGCGGCCCTTCGCTGGAACTCCCTCTTCGGTTAAGCCATCCAACCGGCTGGTCCCCTGGATCGGGCGGCATTGGCAGTTGCTTTTCGCCGCCATCATGGGTCTATATGCTGGGCTGCCTGTTCTCGCGCCGGCCTTCATGCAAATCGGGTGGACTGCGGCCGGAAACGCCATCTACACCCTTTATGCCATGCAATGCCACCAGCTACCCCAGCGCTCGTTCTTCCTGTTTGGCTCCAAGACGATGTATTCTTTGGGGGAAGTTCGATCTGCCTGGCAAAATACGCTCGACCCACTGATCCTGCGCCAGTTCATCGGTAACCCCGAGATGGGCTGGAAGGTGGCCTGGTCAGACCGCATGGTGGCGATGTACACCAGCATCTTTGCTTTCAGCTTGCTATGGGGACTCCTGCGCCGCTGGTTCAAGTTGCCCCGCCTGACGTGGTGGGGCCTGCTCCTGCTGCTCCTGCCGATGGCCTTCGACGGCACCTCCCACTTCATCAGTGACCTGGCTGGCATCGGGCAGGGTTTCCGGGACAGCAACGCCTGGCTGGCTTATTTGACGGGGAATCGCCTCCCTCCTGCCTTCTACGCAGGAGACGCCATCAGCTCTTTTAATTCATGGATGCGCTTGCTCAGCGGCGTATCCTTTGGGCTGGGGATTGTCTGGTTTGCCTTTCCCTACCTGGAAGAACTGTTTGAGGGGCTTACAGCTCAAAGCCATACCTCTTCGACCGTGGAATCTTAGAATGTCATCATTACCAATCCGTGTGCTCCTGGCCGACGATCACGCCGTCGTGCGGGCTGGCATCCGCCAGATTTTGGACCACGCGCCAGACATCCAGGTGATCGCCGAGGCGGGAAATGGTGAGGTCGCTCAAGCCCTGATCGAAAAACATCTGCCTGACGTGGCTGTGCTGGATATCCAGATGCCCAAACTCAGCGGTATCGAAGTCACACGCTGGGTGCGCGCCCACCAGCGCGCTGTCGGCGTGTTGATCCTGACTGCTTACGACGACGACCCGTATGTGTTCGCCGTGCTGCAGGCCGGGGCTAATGGCTATGTGCTCAAGACAGCTTTACCGGCCGAGATCATCCAGGCCGTGCGTGATGTCAACGCTGGTAAATCGGTGCTCGACCCGGCGATCGTGCAGAAGGTGATGGCGCACATCTCCGGGGGACAAACCCAGGCCCCGGTCGAGCAGCTCACCGAGCGTGAGATGGAAGTATTGACCCTGGTGGGGCGCGGCTATACCAACAAAGCGATCGGCATTCAGCTCAGCATCAGCGACCGGACTGTGCAGGGGCACCTGGCTAAGATATTTAATAAGCTGCAAGCTGCCAGTCGCACGGAGGCGGTGATGCGCGCCGTCTCCCTGGGTTGGTTGCCACCCGACCTGGGGACCCCAATCCACACCCAATCATGATGAATACCAGAGCCCGCTTCTCCTGGCGCAGCTTGACTCCACAGCTGCTGGCTGTGTTCATCCTGCCCCTGATCGCGCTGGTGTTGGCCCTGGCTTTTGGCGGCCTGTACCTGCACCAGCAGGCCATGCGCAGTATGGTTGCTGAACGCGACGAACGTTCCACCCGGGCAGCAGCCAGCGCCCTGGGCGAGCAGCTTAACCGCCAGGGTTCCCAATTGCAGGACCTTCTGAGGCAGGCAGAGCCTACCGCTTCTCCGCAGGCGCTCGTCGCGCTCTTGCGCTCCTCCAACTCAATACTGTCTGACTTTGATGGAGGTCTGGCTTTCCTTTCACCCGCGGGGGAGGTGCTGGCTTACTCGGGGGAAAGCAGCTTATGGGAGTACTTCGACCCTGGTGAATACCCGCAACTCTTTGCCTCCCCCTCGGATACCCTGACCTTTCTATCCATCTTACACCCTCAGAGCAAAGCACCGCTGGTGCTGGCAGTCACACCCTCCTCTGCAAGTGGGCTGCGCGCGGCCGGCGCTTTTTCCCCGGCCGCGCTGATTCAACGCTCTCTGGGAAACGTCTTCACTCCAGGTGAAGGAGCGACTGCCTTCGTCGTGGATGGCGAACGCCGCTTGCTGTACAAACAAGGCGACTTTTTTCCAAACAAAGACCCAGTCAACCACCTGGGTGTCAGCGAGGCCTTGCAGGGCGAGAGCGGGGCCAGCTTCCTACAGGCTGGTGGAGAAGAGCACGCTGTGGCCTACAGCCCGATCCAACCGGCTGGGTGGGCGCTGGTGATCGAAGAACCCTGGGAAAAAGTTGCTAGCCCAATGCTACGCACCACTGAATATGCCCCCCTGGCCCTGATCCCCGCCCTGCTGCTGTCCCTCCTGGCGCTATGGTACGGCACGCGCTGGATCGTGCAACCACTGCAGCAGCTCGAAGCCCAGGCAGCTGAACTGGGCTGGGGTGACTTCGCAGCGATCGAGAAACCAGTTGGCGGTATCAGCGAGATCCGCCGCCTGCAAAGCGAGCTGGTGCACCTGGCGCGCAAGGTCAAGGCTGCTCAGGAGGGGCTGCGCGGCTACATCGGGGCGATGACCGCTGGCCAGGAAGAAGAACGCCGCCGCCTGGCGCGCGAGCTGCACGACGACACGCTGCAATCGCTGATCGCCCTCAACCAGCGTGTGCAGCTGGCGCAAATAAACGTAAATGGCAATGCAGCTGCTGAGGATTTAGCCAAGCCGCTCGCTGAGATCCAAACCTTGACTGAAAAGACCATCCAGGACTTGCGCCGTTTCACGCGCGCCTTGCGCCCGGTCTACCTGGAAGAGCTGGGATTGGCGGCCGCGCTGGAGATGTTGGCTCGTGAAAACGGCCTATCAAACGGGCTTACCATCGACTTCGAACGCGCCGGGACGGAACAACGGCTGCCGGCCGCGGTTGAACTGGCGCTTTATCGCATCGCCCAGGAGGCGCTGAACAATGTCATCCGCCATGCCAGGGCTAATCGGGCGATACTGCGCATCACATTTGATCCGCAGTCCGTCATCCTGGAGATGAGCGACGAAGGTCAAGGCTTCGTCGTCCCCAAAAGCCCGGCTGAATTCGCTCCCGGCGGCCACTTTGGGCTGCTCGGTTTGCACGAGCGGGCTGAGTCGATTGGCGCCCGGCTGGAGATCCAGTCTGTCCCCGGGCAAGGGACTCGCGTAATGGTAAAGCTGGGCTTTGCGGATAATTCCCCTAAATGGAGCTAAAAATGAAACGCTTGCTAGTTTTCGCCCTGTTTTTAATCCCCGCCCTCCTGGCGGCCTGCGGCGCAGGCAGAACCTCACCAGAGGCTGCCTCAGAACCGGTCGAAGTCGTCGGCAGGAAGGTCTCCGCCCCCGGCGGGGAATACATCGACGTGACCGTCCCCGAGCTACAGACCATGCTGGCGGACAAAGACTTCGTCTTCGTCAACGTGCACATCCCCTTCGAGGGGGATATTCCCAACACCGACCTGTCGATCCCCTACGACGAGATCGACCAGCACCTGGAAGCGCTGCCCGCCGACAAAGATGCCAAGATCGTGCTCTACTGCCGCAGCGACCGGATGAGCAATATCGCCGCCAGGACCCTGGTCGGATTGGGGTACACCAATGTCTGGAACCTGGAGGGGGGATTCGTGGAATGGGAGAACGCCGGACTACCCATCGAGAAGTGAGCCTATTAATTCCGCTCGAACCAACCTTTTCCCGCCATCCTATCAGGGGAGTATTAATCGTTACTATTGTCACAACCAAATAAGAAATATATCACTTGACTCCCACGGCAGTTTTCGTCTAGTTTATAGGCGTGAACGTTTGCCTTCGCCGATTCTATATCTGCGGGTTCATCGTGGCGCTGGTGATCTTGCTGAACGACAGCGGATTTGCCGCATCTGCTGCGGCAGATTGCCCTACGTCGGATTGTGTGTACCTGCCGCTGCTATCCAAACCCTTGCCCGTGCGCGTCTTTGAAACTGAGCACCATCGCTCNNGTGATGAAGCACTCCGGGTTACCGGTGAGGTGATCACCACTTCCGATCGGCCGGTGTATGAGGTCATTGTTGAAGTCCGAGTCTACGATCACGCCGGCCACCTGCTGGGTTCAAAACCAGGCGTAACTGCCCTGACAGCCACCCTGCCCGGCCAGTTGAACCCGTTCGAAGTCGTTACGAACGTGGATGACGACGGATCGATTGGAAGCTACGAGGCGATCCCCATCCACTGGAGCCTGGACAGCGAGCAGGTCTACCGTCCGGTGACAGCCATCATTACGGGTACGGAGGCGATGGACAGTGGCACCTGGGTATATGCCGAAGCGCGCAATGACGAGAGTGAGCCCCTGGCAGACGTCTATGCAGTGGTGTGGTCTTTATATCAAAATGATTATAGTCCTGTGATCGCACAGCCGATAGCTGCGTGTTTGGCGCCCGGTGAAACGGTTGCTTTTAATGAATACCTCTATGGAGTTTATGGCATATCCACTATTAAAGTCGCCGCGCAGGGTGTGCTCTCGCCCTGCACCCCGTAGGCAGGAATGATCGTTCACCTTCGCCGATTCTATATCTACCTGTGCATCGCGGCGCTGGTGCTCTTGCTGAACACCAGCAACAGTGGCGAAGCCGCAGGATCGACCTGCTCCGGGATTGCTTGTGCCTACCTGCCTCTGGTGTACAACCCCATACCCGTGCGCGTGAGTGCTATTCAGAAACAAGTCTCGCGGGCGGACACCTTTCGATTTCTCGGCGAGGTAATGACAACTACGGATCGACCGGTGTACGAGGTGATCGTAGAAGTCAAGGTCTACGATCTAGGCGGCAATCTGCTCGGAACATGCTCAAGCTCGCCCGTCCTGGCAGCGACCCTGCCTGGCCAGTCGAACCCATTCGAATGCGGGATAAACGTCCCCTACGTTTCTTCTACATATGAGGCATTCCCCACCCACTGGAGCCTGGAGAGCGAGCAGGTCTACCGTCCGGCGACAGCCGTCATTACGGGTATGGAGGATATGTACTATGGCACCTGGGTATATGCCGAGGCGCGCAATGACGAGAGTGGACCCCTGGCAGATGTCTATGCAGTGGTGTGGTCACTTCACCAAGATTGGGGCATAACTCCACGGTCGATAGCTGATTGTTTGGCTCCCGGTGAAACAGTGGCTTTCACTGAGTTTCTTCGGGGAGTTTCGGGAGGGAACGTTGCCACTATCCAGGTTGCCGCGCAGGGAGTCCTTTCACCCTGCACCCCGTAGGCGATGTGATCTTGCCGATAGAGGCGTCTTGATGCGCGACCTGGTTGGATTAATCTAAATCGAGAAATCCTCCCCCCGCCACACGCCATGCTCTGGCATGTGCACTGGCGGGGCAGGGACTTCCCGCACCGCCAGGCGCTGTTCCAGGTCTTCCACCCTGGCCATCAAGGCCACCAGCGAGTCGCCGATCACGTCCGGTAACAAGCCGTGATTCAAATCGGGCGCCTGCGGGGAAAGTCGCGGCTTGCTGCGCACCACCACCTCCCCCGGCACACCCACCACCACCGAGTTGGGCGGGACGGACTTGACCACGACGGCGTTGGCGCCGATGCGGCTGTTTTCGCCGATGGTGATCGCCCCCAGGATCTTGGCCCCCGCCCCTACCACCACATCGTCACGCAAAGTGGGATGGCGCTTGCCCTTGGACAGGGTGGCGCCGCCCAGCGTCACTCCATGATAGAGGGTGACGCAGTTCCCCACTTCGGCCGTCTCACCGATCACCACTCCCATCCCGTGGTCGATGAAGAATTTCGATCCGATGCGCGCCCCGGGATGAATTTCGATACCGGTCAGGCTGCGCATCACCTGCGACACGAAACGGGCAACCAGCTTGAGGCGGTGGGTCCAAAGCCAGTGCGCCAGGCGGTGTCCCCAGATGGCGTGCAGGCCTGGATAGCACAGCAGGATCTCCAGCAGGCTGCGCGCCGCCGGATCGCGGTCGAACACCGATTGAAAGTCTTCACGCAAGGTCTTGAACATAAATAAAAGTTATTAGCGGTTGGCAGTTAGCGATCAGCGATCAGCCACAAGCAAAGGCAATATCGATCCCGATGGTTGCGGGACAGTCGTTAATCCAACAGCCCGGCGAAGAGCGGTGTGCTTAAGTAGCGCTCGCCGAAGGAGGGGATGATCACGACGATCAACTTGCCAGCGTTCTCTGCGCGGCGCGCCACCTGCAGCGCAGCCCAGGTCGCCGCCCCAGACGAGATGCCGACTAACAGGCCCTCTTCTTTCGCCATGCGGTGGGCCGTCTGGAAGGCGTCGTCGTTCTTCACCCGGATAATCTCGTCATAAATGCGTGTGTTGAGCACCGCTGGGACGAAGCCAGCCCCGATCCCTTGAATGGGATGCGGGCCCTTCTCGCCGCCGGAGAGCACGGGCGAGGCGTCCGGCTCGACAGCGACACAGCGGAACGAAGGCTTGCGCGCCTTGATCACTTCACCGACCCCGGTGATCGTGCCGCCCGTGCCGATGCCAGCCACCAGGATATCGGCCTTGCCATCCGTATCGCGCCAGATCTCCTCGGCTGTAGTTTCGCGATGGATTTCGGGGTTAGCCGGGTTG
>C687J35503_10000146_pt1 | contig 16890 bp, 9 predicted proteins | sample RifCSP19_3_FD_35503 | JGI IMG/M metagenome (IMG submission 35503)
AATTTTTTCTCCGGTTATCTGGACGATGATTTCAGGAAGGTTTCTGATAGCATTTATAAGGAAATACAGGTCAAGAAAGAGGAGATCAAGGAGAAGTTCAAAGGGGATGATAAGAAAATCGAAGAGGAAACCTCACTCCTCTACCGGAATGCTAATTTTCCTCCTCCGACTACCTTGTCAAAATTAGTTGACCATATAGACTATATAGTCAAATTAGTGGGACCAGATTATGTAGGCTTAGGCTCGGATTTTGATGGGATTCCTGCTATACCTTTGGAGATAAAAGATGCCTCCGGCTTACCTGCAATAACCCAGGAGCTTTTGAATCGGGGGTATAAGGATGAGGATATTAAAAAGATTTTAGGTGGGAATTTCTTGAGGGTGTTTAGGGAAGTTTGTAAATGAATAATGGGGAAGTATAAATGGCAAGAATTAGTAAAATTCATACGAAGGAGAAACTGACTCTTTTAGAAAAATATCTTCAAGGCTATGTAACGGCAACCAAGGGAGCTATGGAACGTTATTATTTAGATGCTCTCGCAGGGGACGGACAATGTGAGATAGAAATTCCTGGCACATCTCGAACTCAAACTGTTAACGGCTCACCTTTAATTGCAATGAAATTAAAACCTGGATTCACTAAATGTTTTTTTATTGAAATCAAGAAGAAAAATATAAAAACGTTGACCAGACTTTTGAAAGACTTTCCACAAAATCGATATAAAATAAGGGAAGGAGATTGCAATTTGGTCATCGATGAGATACTTTCTGAAATCCCTCAGGAGGCTCCATGCTTTGCCTTTCTTGACCCAGAAGGTTTTGAAGTAGAATGGTCGACAATTGAAAAAATTGCTATCTATAAGAAAGGAAGAAAGATCGAATTGTTTATTCTATTTCCTTATAATATGGCATTTGCTCGTGTTCTTTACTATAACAAAAAAAGATTTGATAAAGAAAATATCGCTTTATTGTTAAACAAGACATTGCCTTACAATAGCTGGATCGACGTATATGAAGATAGAATTAAAGGGAGACTTAAACCACTTGAGGTGAGAAAGCGTATACTTAAAATTTTTACAGATGGTTTAAAAAAACTTGGATATAAGTTTGTTGATTGGAAATGTAATGACCAAATACATATCGGACACCCAAGAGGACGATTTGTAATGTAGTTTAAGAGGAGTTTAGTTTCAAGTTTAATTTTTGAATAGGAGTCATTTTGTTGATACCTCCGTGAGGTCTTTTATAATTATAATAGTGGATCCACTGAGCGAAAGCGGTTTGTAGTTCTTTTAAGGAGGAGTAAGTTTTGAGGCGGTAGAACTCTTCTTCATCGATTCGATGAGACCTTTCTACTTTGCCATTGATTTCGCACTGAGCTGGTGGAATGAGCTTATGGTGGATGTTATGTTTTTTGCATAAAATATCTAAGGGGTGCTCTTTGGGTTCTTTATCTATGCATTTAGGATCGGAGACGAATTGGTAAGTGAACTCTATTCCGTTGTCGGTTTGGATGGATTTGATTTTAAAGGGAGCTGCTCGGATAAGCTCTTTAAAGAAGTCTTCGGTGTTGTTGACTGAGAGCTCATAATAGATTTTGGCGAATCTCCACCTGGTGCAGTCATCTATGGCGGTGTATTGGTAATGCTGTTGGGCATGGATCCGATAGGGGACATATTTGACATCCGCCTGGAGATTGTCTCCGGGATTAGGCATTTGATAGCGTTGGGTGTGTTTCTTTCTGTGTTTCAACCTCTTAGGAGGGATTAAGTTTTCTCTTTTGAGGATGTGTCCGATGGTGGACTTAGGCAGATGAAGATTATAAAGCTGTTCTAAGGGGAACTGAAGCCTATCCGGTCCGTAATTGGTCTGCTTTCGCAGAGAGACGATTTTATCTACGATTTCTCGAGAAGTCTTCTTAGGATGAGAAAGAGGTCTGCGGGAACGTTCTTCCAGGGATTTAATATCGAAGTTAGCCTCTTTAAGACGGTTAAACCAAAAGTAAAAGAAAGACCTCTGGTAACCTAATTTCTGGCAGGCTAAGCTTATGTTCTGGTACCTAAAAGCCAACAAAAACAAAATCACCTTCTTGCGGATTTCAAGATTTCGGTTGTATCTCATCTGGCTTCGTATTATCTTTACTTCTGACAGGTTACATAACATGGGCAACCTCCTTGAGAGTTTAAGGTTTCGGTCATATCAAAATATATCATCTCTCTTGGGTGTTGCCCGTCTTTTTTTCTTTAACCAAAAGTGTATGATTTGTATTTGGTATCTACATTTGTTGATTGGAAACTAATTGAAAGCAGAGAAGGTCGTCCATTATATTACTTGATTTTCACAACTGACCATTCTGCAGGTGCAAAAATTATGAAACATGTTTTGCAAAAAGATTGGATTAGAGGTCAAATTTCTTTTCTTGATAAATTAACTTAATAGGAATTTCATGCTTTTAGCAAAAACTACAAAAAATAGAATTTTGAGAACAAATTTACAGTTATATAGATTAATAAATGGTACCCAAGATAGGTTTGTTAAACAGATAGGTGATGGTTCAATTATCACTCGATTTGAGAAAACCCCTTTACCTACTAAACCTACTGATGTAGTCTGTCCTCATTTCTTAGAACTTAAATGGGCTTATGGGTGTCCGTTTGACTGTTCCTGGTGTTATTTAAAAGGGACTTTCAGATTTAGGCCCGAAGGGATAAAGCCGGTAATTAAAGATTATGCTAAAATTGAACTGCACGTCAGGGAATTTCTTAATGTAGAGACGAATAGCCATGCGTCTCTACCCCCTGAGGTCCTTAACACCGGAGAAATTGCCGATTCCCTAATGTGGGAAAACGGATATAGACCTTTCTCCAAATTCATACTTCCCATGTTCGAATCTCAAGATAAACATAAGGTTCTATTCTTAACCAAGTCGACTAATATTAAAAATCTGCTTGAGATAGAGTCACATAATCAGGCAATCATAAGCTTTACCTTGAATGCGGATAAGGTAGCAAAAAAATGGGAGAAAAAAGCACCTGCCGTTTCAAAGCGAATTGATGCGGCAAGCAGGTTGGCAGAGGCAGGATACGAGGTAAGGATTAGGATAGACCCGATGGTACCGATGGCTGGCTGGCAAGAAGGGTATAAGGAGCTAATTGATCAGATTTTTGAAAAGTTTGTCCCGGAGCGAATAACCTTGGGCTCTTTAAGGGGTTTGCAGAGCACTATTAACGGAACTAAAGACAAGTCCTGGAAAATATACTTAGAGGAAAAGTCCAACTGGGGCAAAAAGATAGAGTTCTCTAATAGATTTACAATGTATCTGCACTTAATTAAATATCTCAAAGAAAAATACAATTACACTAATATCTCCCTTTGCAAGGAAACCGTGGAGATGTGGGAGAAGCTGAAGTCTAAATTTGAATCCCCGGATTTGGATTATAAGAAGATAAGATGTAACTGTATCTGGTAAAATGCTTGGAGTGTAAACCTTCAGGTTTACTAATAGGATAAAGCTAAAGCTTTATACTCCACAAATACTTTTCCCTTTAACTTCAATGAAGCATTAAAGTTACTTGAAACCCACCTATATATTAAGAAATTTCAATAACTTTATTTAAAAAAAAATGAAACAAAACTTGATTTCTTTCGTATTTTTATTTAAATTATTCTAAGTTAGAATAATTACAACTGGAGTAGGGATGACTAAAAATGAACTGGTGGTTTTGGGGCTGTTGAGCGAAAAGCCAATGTATGGTTATCAGCTCTACCAGNANATNGANAGAAGGGAGANGGAGCACTGGGCNCAGGTNAATTTAGCCTCGATCTATAATACCCTCAANCGNCTGCAGAANGANAAGCTNATNNAGGGNAANGGTGANANNCCNGGCAAGATGCCGGAAAGAAGGGTTTACCACATCACCCCCAGCGGTAAAAAAAAGTTAGGGGAATTAGTGGAGATAGCATTGAATGAGCACAAGATGCCGGAGGATAGCTTTATCGTGGGTGTGGCTTTTCTGCAGGGGTTAGATAGGAAAAAAATCTTAGATTCCCTTTCGCATAAGAAAAAGAAGCTTCATAAAGTGATCCTGACAATTCAAAAACTATGCGGGAAAGAATGTAAAAAGATGCCCTTTAACTGGAAGTTCATTTTAGAACGAGGGGTATCCCATCTCAAGCTGGATATAAAATTGATAGATAAGCTGACCAGCCAGGTGAAAAGATATAAAGCTTAAAAAGAATTAAGGAGTCACCCTCCCTTACATCCCTCCCTTAAAGGGAGGGAGAAAAAAATGAAAAGACACAAAGCTTAAAAAAGTTAAGGAGAGAAGATGAAAAAATTAATCGGAGTTCTGATTATCCTTTTGATCCTGTTCTTTGTTTTCTACAAGATAATGGTCTTTCTCAAGGAGAAGAAAGCTCAAACCGCAGAGGTAAAGGAAAGGATTATCCCGGTGGAGGTGGAGATTGTTAAAGCCTCGCCTTATACCCCAATCCTTAATTACACCGGGGAGGTCAAGGGTATAGAAGAGGTGCTGATTTATCCTAAAGCCTCAGGCAAGTTAATGGAGATGAAGGTAAAAGAAGGAGACAGGGTGAAAAAAGATCAGGTGGTGGCTCTGGTCGATAGGGATATACCTGGTTTGGAATTTGAACGGTCTGAAACCGTTTCCCCGGTCGAAGGGATTGTGGGCAAGGTATATCTGGACAAAGGCGCAGAGGTAAATCCTCCTTCCCCTGGTCCGGGCATGGGTACTGCCTTAGCTCAAATTCTGAATCTTGACTCAGTGAAAATAATAATCCAGGTTACAGAAGAGGACCTTCCCAAGGTCAAATTAAATCAAAGAGCCAAAATCAGAGTTGATTCATATCCAGATAAAGAGTTCAATGGGGTGATTACCCTGATCAGCCCTACCCTGAACAGTTTAGCCCGGACCGCCAGTGTAGAAATAACCATTCCCAACTCGAATCATCTCTTAAAGCCGGGGATGTTTGCGGAGGTAGACTTAGCCACCGGTAAGACCGAGAATTTGATTCTGGTTCCCAGATATACTGTTCTGACCGAAGCCGGGAAGAAGAAAGTCTACGTGGTGAAAAATGGTAAAGCAGAGGAGAGGATGGTTGAGACCGGATTCAGTGAAGGGGGGTTGACCTACGTAAAAAGCGGGCTGGCATTGGAAGATAGTTTAGTGATTTTAGGTCAAAGTCAACTCCAGCCTGGAGATAAAGTAAGGATAGTTAAAGGAGAAGGAAGATAATGTTTCTGCCTAATTTATCCATTCGCCGGCCTGTTTTCATCGTGATGCAGGTCTTAGCGGTCTTAGTCTTAGGGGTGGTTTCCTATACCCGAATAGGAATCGACTTGATGCCAAATGTCGAATTCCCCTATATCTCGATCACCACAGTTTATCCAGGAGCCGGGGCTCAGGAGATTGAAAACCAGGTGACCAAGCCGATCGAAGAGGCTATGAGCGCTATCAATGGGCTGAAGAATATCTACTCTACCACAGCCGAAGGTTTTTCCCAGGTTCTATTAGAATTCAAAATTGAAAAAAAGGTCCGGGATGCGGAAACAGATGTGAGGGAGAAGCTTTCTGAGATTCGTTCAAAACTTCCCAAGGATATAGATGAGCCTACCATAGCCCGGTTTGATGTCTCAGCTACACCGGTGATGATCTTTTCTCTGGCAAGTGATCTTCCTTTAGATGAGCTCAGGACTTTAGCTGAGGACAGGGTCAAAAATGTTATCCAGCAGACAGAAGAAGTAGCTGAGGTCAAATTAGTTGGAGGATTGGAAAGGGAGATAAGAGTGGAGGTGGATAGAAAGAAACTCCAGGCTTACAACTTAGCAGTTGAGCAGGTGATTGGAAATTTAGCTCGCGAGAATCTGAATGTGCCAGGTGGTAGGGTGGAAATAGAACCTCAGGAGTTTGTGCTAAGGTCTACCGGAGAGTTACAGGAGGTATCAGATATTGGAAAGATACCTGTGGCTAATTATCAGGGGACTTCGGTTTATTTAAAAGATGTAGCTAAGATCAAAGATACCTTTAAGGAGTTAAGGGAGATTGCTCAGCTTAATGGCAGGCCTTCGGTCTCATTTATTGTATTTAAGCAGTCTGGCGGCAATACTGTAAAGGTATGTGAGAGGATCAAAAAGACTATATCTAAATTGGAAAAAGAACTTCCTCCAGGCACCGCAATCGAGATAGCCTCGGATCAGTCCAAATTCATCCGCAGATCGGTAAATGAAACCATGAGAACTTTATATCTGGGAGCTATCTTTGCCACGCTGGTCATATTTATCTTCTTAGGAAATTTCAGAAGCACCATAATTGCGGCTTTAGCCATTCCCACCTCCATTTTAGCCACATTCATCATGATGAACCTTTTCGGCTATACTATAAATATGATGACCCTGATGGGCTTATCTTTGTGCGTGGGTATCCTGATAGATGATGCCATCGTGGTGCGGGAGAATATCTTCCGGCACGTGGAGGAAGGGATGGAACCTGAGGAGGCTTCAAGGTTTGGCACTGCCGAGGTAGGGCTGGCTGTTATGGCTTGCACTTTTACTATTATAGCTGTCTTCGTTCCAGTTGCCTATATGAGCGACATCGTGGGGAAGTTCTTCAGAGCTTTTGCCTTCACAGTTGTCTTTGCAATACTTTATTCCTTATGGGATTCTTTTACTATGGCTCCAATGCTTTCCGCCAAGGTTTTAGTGAAAGAGAAAAAAGATAAGGAAAGCCTGTTGAAGAGATTATTTGCCCCTTTTAACCGGGGCTATTCTAAACTCAATCAGACCTACGGAAAGGTTTTAGCCTGGTCATTGACCCACAAGTTTTTAATAATCTCAGCTTCCATAATAATTTTCTTCTTGAGTCTGAGCTTAACTTTTTTCATCGGCAAGGAGTTTATGACTCAGGGAGATCGAGGTGAATTCAGGGTGATACTGGAGACTCCGATTGGTACTTCTATCCAGGCTACAGAAAAAGTAGCAACTCAAGTCGAGAAGATCCTTTTTTCCTTTCCTGAGGTTCAATCTACCTTTACCACTATCGGACTGGAGGCTGGTGCTTCCAACAAAGGTAATATCCGGGTTGAACTGGTTCCTTTAAAACAGAGGAAGAAAAAAACAGATGAGGTGGAGAAGGAGGTAAGACAAAGGCTGGCAGAAATGCCGGGTTTAAAAGCCAGAGTCTCAATGGTCGGGATGTTTGAGGGTGAAGAGGATTTTCCTCTTCAGCTCTATATCAAAGGTCCGGAGATTTCGGTTTTGGAGGAAGCTTCAGAGAAAATCTTGAGCACGGTAGAGCAGATTCCTGGAGTGGCTGATCCTGACCGTTCGGTCAGAGGAGGAAAGCCAGAAATGAGGGTGGTGGTAAATCGAGAGAAAGCCAGTCGTTTAGGTATCTCCACCGCCCAGATTGCCTCAACCCTGCGCTCTTTGGTGGAGGGCAATGTTGCTACCAAATTAAGACAGGGTGAAAAAGAGATAGATATCAGGGTGATTTTACCTCCGGAGCAGAAGAATAATTTTCAGGATATCTCCTCCATAGACATTTTGACTCCGGCCGGAGTTACTGTTCCCCTTAAAAGTATAGCTGATCTATATGAGGGTAGTGGTCCTACCCAGATCTCCAGACAGAATAGGGAAAGGGTAGCTACAATTACTGCCAATGTGGTAGATAGGCCCTTAGGGGATGTAGTTCAGGATTTGAATAAAAAGTTAGCCGATTTTCCTCTTCCTCCTGGATATAAAATCGAATACCGGGGTGATGTTGAGTTGATGGGTGATATGTTCAAGAACATGATCTTGGCTTTAATCATAGGGGTTATCTTCATCTACATAGTCTTAGGCTCCCAGTTTAACTCCTTTTTGCATCCTTTCACCATAATGTTAGCTTTGCCCTTAGCAGTGGTAGGAGCATTATTAGCGATATTTTTAACCGGCCAGAGGATTAATATGATGGCTATGGTGGGGATAATCCTTCTGATGGGGCTTGTAACCAAAAACTCTATTTTGCTTGTCGATTATACGATCACCTTGAGAAAAAGAGGGATGGGGAGGGAAGAAGCGTTGTTGAAAGCGAGTCCTGTTCGTCTGCGTCCCATCCTTATGACCTCTGCGGCTATGATTATGGGGATGCTGCCAGCAGCTTTAGGAATAGGCGAAGGTGCAGAATGGAGGCAGTCAATGGGAATTTCGGTCATCGGTGGTCTGATTACCTCAACCCTTTTGACTCTGCTGGTGGTGCCGGTAACCTATGTGGTGGTGGATAATTTTGGAGAGTTTTTAAAAAGGAACATTAAAATCGGTGGATAAAAAATAAGGAGGGAATATGCTGAAGTCCTGTCTGAAAATAACTCTTGTTGTTTTTTTCATTCTCTGGTTTAACTCTCCTTCCTTTTCTCAGGGGAAACTAATCCTGAACCTGGAGAAAAGCCTTGAAACCGCCTACCAGAATAACAGGTCGCTTCAGAGCCAGAAGGAAAAAATCAGCTCTTCAAAGTTTAAAATCTCAGAGTCCAAAGCAGTTTTCTACCCGAACCTTTCCTTTCAAGGCACCTATACCTATTTAGGGGTTACTCCCAGTATCAGTGCTTTCGGTAGTAAGTTCACCATTGGTTTTCATGATAATTTCGATTTTAGACTATCAGTACAGCAATCTATCTTTACCTGGGGAAGGCTCCAGAACAGTTATTCCATCTCCCAGCTAAATCTTAAATTGGAGGAGGAAAATTATAATAAAAATAAGCAGAGAATAACTTTCGATGTAACCAATTCTTTTTATTCGATTCTTTTAGCCTGGGAGCTTATCCGGGTGAGGGAGGAGGCTTTAAAAAACATTGAGGAGCATCTGAAGACTGTGGAGTTAAGATATAAAGCCGGACAGGCATCAGAGTTCGACCTTTTAAGGACAAAAGTCCAGTTAGCCAATGCTAAACCCCCTCTGCTTCAGGCAAGACAGACCTATGATTTAGCTTTGAGCTCTTTTAAAAATATCTTAGGTCTTCCTCAGGAGGCTCAGATCGAGTTAGAAGGTGAGCTTTTTTTCAAGCCGATTGAGGTAGAACTGGAAGATGCAACCCAGCAAGCTCTTTTACAAAGGCCGGAATTGAAATCCTTAGACTTTCAGAAAAGGATAGCACAAAAGGGCTTAGCCATTGCCAAAGCCGGGAACAAACCTTCCTTAATAGGGATAGCTAATTACGATTATAAAAACCCCTTTTACAGTGAGAAAAGATGGGACTCTGACTGGAATTTTACCCTATCCTTGAATTTCCCTTTGTTTGACGGTTTTGCCACACGCTCTAAGGTTAATCAAGCCAGGTCAGATTTGAAACAATTAGACCTGGGAGAACAGGATTTAAAAGAAGGTATAAAATTGGAGGTAAAAGAGGCAGTAACCAGCTTGGATTTAGCCAAAGAGACGATCCTTTCCCAGCAAGAAACTGTCAATCAGGCAAAGGAAAGCCTGCGCATAGCCAAGGTCCAGTATGCCCAGGGGATAATAACCAGCCTGGAGGAGATGGATGCGGAGCTGGCCTTAACCTTTGCCCAGATAAATTACCTTCAAGCCCTGGCTGATTATCTGAGAGCCCAGGCGCAGTATAATAAAGCAGTGGGGCAGGAATAAAGTGGCCAGTGGTGAGTGAACAGTAATGTAGTTGCTCGATTTATCGAGTCCAAATGGACCCAATGAATTGGGCAACTACCCAAAGCATCGGCATTAAGAAATGTCGATGCCTTTTTATTAACTTCATGAATCTTAATGCTTATAGAAAAAGATGGCAAAGGCAATAAACCGAGCTCCCATCAGTTCAAAAATTAGTTTTACCCCCATTTTTCCCTTGCTTTTTTAAAAATAAGAGTTAAATTATTTACAGGTTAAATCTGCTTACTGGATGTCGATAAATAGAAGAGGATGCAATCCAAAAGCTTATCCCGAAGGGATTAAGCAAAAGCTCTTTGAAATCTTAGGGGAGAATCTTAAAACAGGTGAGCTTTTAGCCTCTCACACAACTTTTCGAATCGGCGGTCCGGCTGACTTCTTCTATCAAACCTCCACTCCTGAAGAGCTGATCAAAGGAATAAATACAGCAAAAGAGTTTAATCTTCCGTATTTCGTTTTAGGAGGAGGGAGTAATCTTTTAGTCAGCGACTCCGGGTTCCGCGGGCTGGTGATAAAGAACTTATGCAGGAAAGTTCTGATTCAGGAGAACAAGGTCTCAGCTCAATCCGGCACTTTGCTTTCGGAATTGGTTGACCTTTCAGAAGAACTGGGATTGTCGGGTCTGGAGTTTGCAGCAGGAATCTATGGCACGCTGGGTGGTGCAGTTTACGGTAATGCTGGCGCCTTTGGAAAGGCGATCTGCGAGGTTCTGGAAGAAGGGATAATTTTGACGCCTAAGGGAAAACTGGAAATCGTCAACCGGGATTATTTTGAATTCGATTACCGTCATTCCAAGTTGAAAAGCTCTAAGGATATTCTGCTTTCAACTACTTTGACCCTGCAGAAGGAGGATAGGGAGAGGATAAGAAAAAAGATAGAGGAGAACCTGAAGGTGAGGAAGTCCAGGCTTCCAGAAGAGGAAGGCTCTGCTGGCTCATTTTTCAAGAATATTAAATCCTCCAAGAACTGCTTATCCGGAGTCTCGGCAGGGTATCTTTTAGAACAGGTCGGCGCCAAAGAGATGAGAATAGGAGATGCTAAGGTTTTCCCCAAACATGCTAACATAATAATAAACTCTGGCAAAGCCACTTCACGGGATGTAAAAACCTTAGCCAGAATCTTGAAAGAAAAAGTAAAAGAAAAATTCAACATAGAGTTAGAAGAAGAAGTAATCTATTTAGGAAAGTAAAACTTTAGTAAAGGAGGTAATTATCGATAATATCTAAGGGTTTCTAAAGGTGACCCGATGGTAAGAAAATCTGAATTACCTCTTTTTGCCGCCAAGGGCGTAAAGTCTTTTTTGAAACTGGCGGTTTTGTTTTTACTTTTGTCGGCATTAGGCGCTGCCCAGGGCTTAAAATTAGACCTCGAGTCAAAAGATAACGGCTGTTCCTACCATAAGCCGGGCGCTCAAGATGTGGGTCTCTCCCTGGCTTTTAAAGAGCTTCCCCTCCTTAAAAACAAGATCTTCTTTGCCCGGACAGTTAAAATAAACTACGCAGATAAAGTGGTCGAGCTTAAGGATAAGCTGGGCTCTTACCCGGTTGATAATGTTTTCCCCCTGAGCCTGGATTCTTATATGAGTTATACTCTTTCCTCTCAATATCAGGATAACTGGCGAAAGAACATAAACCTTTCCTTAACCCAGACCCAGCAGGGAAAGCGCAGGAGCTTTTTCCAGTTCGATATCCCGGTTAAATTTCCCTCCATAGTATCCAAATTCATAGGCGAGGGAGGTCCCAGTCTGAAAATCACCGGAAACCGGAAGATCTCCTTTTCCGGAAGGAGTAACTGGACAGAGGGGCTGGTCAAGACTGCGACTTATAAGCCCTCCAAATGGCCCTCTTTGAATATGGAGCAGAAATACAGTTTCAGAATCAATGGAAATATCGGAAGCAAAATCTCCGTGGACGTTGACCAGAATAGCGAGACCACAACTGATCTGGCGAACCGGATTCACTTAAGATATGCGGGAGAGGAAGACGAGGTCCTACAGAGCATAGAATTGGGGAATACAAACCTGACAGTGGGAAATAGCTTAGTCGGTTATAGTCAGGCAATACGCGGTCTTTTCGGGATTAAAGCCACAGCCAGAGTCGGCAGACTGGGCCTGACCATGATAACCAGCCAGGAGAAATCCTCCACTCAAAGAACCACCTTCAAAGCCGGCTCAGAGAGCGCGGCAAGCTATATCCGGGATTATGACTATGAAGAAAGGAGATTCTACTATCTGGGAAGAAGCTCTGCGTTAGGTCACCAGATCAATGATTTTCAGCCAGGGGACAACTTAGTAGAGTTTGAGCTTTATAAGCGCTCAGATTCGCTTTACAGCACTTTGCCTCACGGATTTGCCTGCGTTGACCCAAAAAATCCAGAACAATATTTAAGCGAATCTGAATACAGAGTGTTTGGGCATATTGATAGAGAAGACTACTATGTCTATCGTACAATGACAAGGGACACTATCCGAAATACTGTCACTTTGCCCTTCGTAGAATTACCCTCTTCCCTGGGAGAAAACGCTGTATTAGCTTACTGGGCTGTAATAGAACATGAAAATGGGACCCAAGATACTATAGGGGACCTGGATTTTTCCATTCCTGAGGCTGAAAGCCTTCGTTTAGTGACGGATACAACCTTCCTGCTTAAACTTCTCAAGCCATATGATTCTCGTTCGGTTCAGGTTACCTGGGAATATGAGTGGAGAAATGTTTACTCGTTGGGCTCAAGGAATATCGAAAAGGATGGGCTGAAGATAAATATCTATAAAGGCTTAAATAGACCGGATTACACAAATAACACTGACCCGGACCAGCAAAACGGGGTAAGATATATTCAGATATTGGGGCTGGATAACATTGATCAATATGGGAATAAGGATACACCGGATGGGGTTGTAGATTTTGACCGGATAGATTTTAACAAGGGATTGCTTTTCTTCCCGGACCGGCACCCCTTTGGAGTCGATTCTTTAAGCGAAAAAATACCTGAAATATACAATACTCCAAAAAACAACCAGTTTGTGCAAAAGTTAGGGGAGAAAAGCAAATATTATATCTACGTTGAGACCAAAAGCCGCAAGACCGAGTTTACCTTAGGTCATTCCCCGATAATCGAAGGCTCAGAAGTAGTGACTCTGAATGGTAAGAATTTAGCCAAAGGCAAGGATTATAATATCGATTACGATAACGGGCAGATCAGTTTTCTATCTCAGGAGGCTACAAACGCAACCGCAGAGCTAAAAATTGATTATGAATATGCCCCGTTTCTTATGGCAGAGAAGAAATCACTTTACGGACTACAGGCGAACTATCAGGCCGCAAGCGGTTTAACAATCAACAGCGTGGCTCTTTATAAAAGCGACAAAACCTCAGACGCTCGTCCCAGGGTTGGTGAGGAGCAGAAAAAAAATTTCGTCTGGGGCACAGACGTTTCCTTCTCCTTGGCCCCCTCGGTTATGACTAAGTTGGCAGATGCTCTTCCCCTTTTCGGAACCGAGGAGCCCTCCAGGCTTGAGCTTAACCTTAAAGTTGCTCAAAGCATACCCAATCCCAATCTCATAAATAAAGCCTATATAGATGATTTCGAAGGTTCTTTAGAATATACTGACCTGGGTATCCGCCGTGGCACCTGGACACTATCCAGTATGTCTCCGGGGAACTGGCAGAGAGCAAGAATGATCTGGTATAACCCTTATGACCGGGTGCAGATACAAGATATCTGGCCTAACCGTCAAGTTCAGGCAAGAGAAAGCTGGATGGACGTGATTAATTTAGAGCTTTACCCCAAAAGACCACATGCCCCGAAGGATAGTGTTGCCGGTATCTTTAGTTCTGATTCCTCTTATAAGTCCTGCAACGGGATTATGAGAGCATTCGCTCCGAGCAGCTGGGACCAGACCAGGACCAAGTTCCTGGAAGTCTGGGTTAAGGGAGACACAAGTACTACCTTAGGTATCGTTTTAAACATTGACTTAGGAGAGATAAGCGAAGACATAAACGGTGATGGATTTAAGCAAACGGAGGACAGGCCGACCTTTGGCCAAAGAGGGAACGGAATCTTAGAAGATGATGAAGATACCGGCTTGGATGGGGTTTCTGAGGATTCTGCAGGAATTGATTTGAGCGGAGATAACTGGGATTATGACCCAGAGAAGGATAAAAACAATTATAGCCACATCAATGGTACTGAGAGGAATGCCAATGATCCGGACAGAGGCAGAAGGCCTGATACTGAGGATATCAATGGAAATGATGAGTTAGACAAGCCTAATAATTATTTTGAGTTCCCGATAAATTTAAAAGATGCCTCCCTCTGGGTGCCCGGTACCTATTATAACGGTTGGCGGCTTTACCGCATTTCTCTGGAAAATACACAGAACCGAATCAGCGTGGGAGCTCCTGATTTCTCCAGCATAAAATTTGCCAGGATCTGGCTTTCCTCCTCTGATACCACTGGCAAGACGGTTTCAGTGCAGATCGCCTCTATCCAGCTGGTAAGTAATCGGTGGCGAAGCCTTGGTGTTAAATCGATAAACGATTCGACTTTTGCCCCGGTCGATTCGACCCGCGAATCATTTGAGGTCTTCGTGATCAACACCTTTGATAATAATAACTACAATCCCCCTCCAGGAATCGCGGGGATTCTGGATAGAAGTACTAAAGTGCGGGAAAAAGAGCAGTCCCTGGCATTTAAGTACCAGGAGCTTAAGCCCGGTCATTATGGCTCCGCATATCGAATACACAAAGCTGAGGATTATACTAATTATCAGGGGCTGAAGATGTTCGTGAACTGGCAACCGGAGAATACCTCCAATGCTAAATTTTTCTACAGGATGGGCACAGATTCTCTGAATTTCTACGAATATCACTGTGACCTTTATCCTGGATGGGATTCAAGAAATGAAGTCAATATGGATTTTAGCCAGATAACTGCTCTGAAAAACTACATGCTGATGAGTGCTTCTAAGGATTCCACAGCAGCTCGTGATACAACAGCAGGGAATTACCGGGTGAAAGGAGACCCAAGACTAAATCAGATTGCGTGGTTTAACATGGGAGTATATACCGATACCTTAAAAAGGGACTCAACTGAGATGTCGGGAGAAATCTGGGTAGACGAACTCCGGGTTACAGATGTGCGCAAGGTGCCGGGCTGGTATTACTCCGGAAGCATCTCCACCAAGTTCGCTGATCTTTTCAGCCTGGGAATTACATTTTCCCGTAGAGATGCTGAGTTCAGAAGTCTGACCGAGAACAAAGGGTTAGGGGTTGTCTCCAGCGGCTTAGGGATAAGTTTAACTACTTCGCTTGAAAAATTCCTGCCTCCTTCCTGGGGCTTGAACCTTCCTTTTTCCTTTAACCTGACAAAATCGCTTGACCTGCCAAGGCTAAAGCCAGGCTCGGATATCATCCTGCCCGCGGGACTAAGGAGCCTGGATAGGACCGAATCCACATCCAAGAGTTTCAGTTTTTTCCCCAGCTTTAACCGGGAGACAAACAACTGGCTTTTAAAGCTTACTCTAAAAAGGCTTAAATTGAATCAGTCTATTTATTATACGCGCACGGATTTCAGGAGTTCTGTGACTCCAGTCTCCAATAGTCAGGGGTATGGATTCGGACTACAGTATGATATGACCCCCAGAAAAAAACTTACTTTCTCACCTTTCAAGGGGTTGAAATCGGTTTTCCTCCTAAAAAAGCTCTCCTCTGAGACTATTAGCCCCCTGCCCACCAACCTGGTGTTCTCTTCTTCAGTCAGAAGTACCAAGTCTTTTAGCCAGAGCAGTGCGGGGAACATCACCTCACAATATGCCCGTGGTTTCAACGGCACAATCAGTGCTTCTATGGCTCCCTTGAAAACAGTGTCACTGGGTTACACTTTCGAAACTTCAAGGGATATCAGAGATGATAAGAACCTTAAATTCTCATTCTTACCTAAACAGGCTAAACTGGGGATTGAGGTAAGCAGATCACAGTCCTTCTCAGCCACTTACCGTCCAAAGTGGATANGAATTTTAGACCAGAACTTCAGTTTCAACTCCTCCTACAAAGAGAATGGCGACCCGGTGCAGTTGCACGGAACCAAGTCAGTGGGGAATCAATCCGGTAAATCAGCCAACTTTACCTTCTACTGGCAGAAGATATTTGGAATCCTAAAGCCCAAGGCAGAGGCTAAAAAAGGCTTAAGTCCGTTAAATTGGGTAAGGAGCTTTGTAGGNAATTTAGGCCAGAACCTGGCTGCGTTGAGCATAAACTATCGGATAACCAAGACCTCCACCAAAAGCGGGCTTTTAGAAAGGCCCTCCCTTTCCTATCAATTTGGATTCACGGACAAAGCCGATGTTCCATTTTCCACTGACCCCCAGACTGCAAGATCTGACGGACTGAGTACCCAGAAAAACCTGGATCTGGGAAGTGCCTTAAGGGTTTCCTCAAATATAAATATCTCGAGTTTAAGGTACTCTAAAGTAGATAATATTGTCTCCAGTTCTGGAACCCCGGTGAGAAATGTGAGCACGACTTTCCCAGATATGGTTTTAACCTGGAGCAACTTAGAGAAGATAAAAATTCTTAAGAGGTTTGCCTCCAGTGTGGATTACTCTTTTAATTACAGAAGGAAAGTTGATACAGCAGAAGACGGTCTGACCGGCAGGCTGAACAAAAGGGATATCACCAAGAGTCTTACTCCTTTATCATTGAAGGTAACTTTCAATAACAGAATCCAGACTAATTGGTCCTGGGATAGGTTAGTGGCAGAGAGTCAAGCTTTATCCGGGGTGTCCGGGGGAGGAGGCAAGACCATCGGCACTTCAGATGCTTATGGAGTCAATGCTGCCTATTCCTTCAGCGCACCAAAAGGGATGAAGCTTCCCTTTCTTAAGAAGATAAAATTCCAGAGCAATTTAAACCTGGGATTGGGCATTTCCATAAAGCACAACCAGCTCAAAAGCTCAGTAGGACAACAGGGGTTTAACATATCCGCGGATACTAAGGAATTCTCCTTAACGCCCAGCGCAGGGTACAGCTTTTCTTCCCAGGTTACAGGCGGGCTGTCCGGGCGCTGGCTGGATATAACCAATAAAATAAGCGGGGAGAAGAATCATACCAGGGAGTTGAGCATCTGGGCTCAGGTCACCTTCTGAGTCTGAACTCTGGTTTAGTTGATTAACTCTAATCTAAAGTACAGAGGTGTATATTAAAAAATCTAAATTGAG
>C687J35503_10000160_pt1 | contig 16350 bp, 13 predicted proteins | sample RifCSP19_3_FD_35503 | JGI IMG/M metagenome (IMG submission 35503)
CCTATATAGGTAAGCCTGATCCCGGATAGGCGGCCCTTCTTCTCAAGTATAGTAAGCATGTCAGATATAATCTGACACGGGTGATGCTGATCTGTAAGGCCATTGATTACTGGAATAGATGAGTTGCCCGCAAACTCCTCAACCATCTTCTGATCGAATGTCCTGATAACTATTCCATCGAGATANCCGGAGAATACCCGNGCAGTATCCCTGATCTCCTCACCCCNTCCCATCTGAATCTGATGAGGAGACAGGTATATTGAATGTCCNCCAAGCTGTAATATGGCGACTTCAAAAGACAGCCGTGTCCTTGTAGACTGTTTCTCAAACAGCAGTCCGAGTGTCTTGCCTTTCAGTGACAGGCATTCAACCCCTTCCTTTTGCATCGCCTTAAGTTCTTTTGCCCTGATAAGGAGTGAGTCAATATCTTTTGCAGAAAGGTCAAATATGGTTAATAGATTCCGCGTCATATCCTGATGCTGTTAAACACTTCTCTCAGTGTCTCAGCGAGTTTATCAATGTCCTCCTGACTTACGTCCAGCGGGGGTAGAAACCGCAGCACCCTCTCCATTGTGCAGTTTATAATGACCCCTCTCTTTATGCATTCTGATACGATAGTNTCACCGNTGATATTTAATTCCATGCCTGTCAGAAGTCCTTTGCCCCGGACATCCTTTATCAAATGAGGGTATTTCAACTTCAGATCATTAAGTTCAGCAACGAGATAATCACCCATCCTCCTGCAGTTATCAAGAATAAGATCATCTTCAGTAATGAGCTTTATTACCTCTATTGCGGCTGANCATACGAGTGGTGTGCCGCCGAACGTTGACGCGTGAGTGCCGGGTGTAAATGCCGCTGCAATATGATCTTTAGCAAGCATTGCCCCTATCGGGAGACCTCCGCCCAATGCCTTTGCGAGGGTCATAATGTCAGGTGCTATGCCGGAATGCTGATAGGCAAAGAGTTTCCCTGTCCTGCCTATGCCTGTCTGTACCTCATCAAGGACAAGCAGGATACCGTTAGCGTCGCAGATTTCCCTGAGACGTTTCAGATAATCCCGGTCCGGGATATTCACCCCGCCCTCGCCCTGTATCGGTTCAATCATGACAGCGGCTGTCTTCTCTGTTATCGCCTTCTCCAATGCCGCAATGTCATTGAAAGGGACATATGAGAATCCGGGTACAAGGGGGTCAAATCCCTTGTGAAACCTGTCCTGTCCTGTTGCCGTAAGTGTGGCCATAGTACGGCCATGGAATGAGTTTAAGGCTGTAATTATTTCGAAGCGTCCGTTTCCTTTTTCATGCGAATATTTTCTGACTAATTTGATGGCCGCTTCATTTGCCTCTGCGCCGCTGTTGCAGAAAAATACTTTATCTGCAAAAGAGTTCTCCACAAGAAGCCTTGCGAGCTTAACCTGAGGTTCGGTGTAAAAGAGATTGGATGTATGAACGAGCCGCTGAGCCTGCTTCTGAAACGCAACCGTGACCCGCGGATTGCAATGCCCGAGGTTGTTGACTGCAAGACCGCTGACAAAATCGAGATATTCCCTTCCTTCACCGTCGTATACCCGGTTTCCCCTCCCTTTTACGATAAAAAGGGGAAGCCGCTTATACGTGTTCATTATATACCTGCCTGCTTCATCAAATATCTCATTGGTCATCATTCAATAAATACCCCCAATAAATACACCGCAATAGACCATCATTCATATCATAAATGCCCTGAAAAATCAATATAAATGTAGGCTGACCGGAAGAATCTGTTGACATCATACCTGCTTTATAATATAGGTAATATGTGTACTGATGCATGAAGAAAAAGACATACTTGTTGTAGACGACGAACCAATTATAAGGGATATCCTTGTCCGGAAGCTTACCAGCTCCGGCTACAAACCGGTGGCAGTTGAGAATGCCTTTGAGGCGCTGGACAAAATGCAGGAGAAACCGTTTCCGGTTATCCTCAGCGACATAATGATGCCCGGGATAGACGGGATTGAGCTTATAAAAAAAGTCAGGATTCTTTATCCGGACACTGCTGTTGTTATGATAACGGCAGTATCAAATGCCAATGCGGCGATTGAGGCGCTTAAACAAGGCGCCTCTGATTATCTGATAAAGCCGTTCAATCTTGAAGAGATAGTGATAAGCATTCGAAATGCCCTTGAGAAGAGAAGGCTTATTCTTGAGAACAGGGAGTATCAGGAACACCTTGAAGAGATAGTAAAGGTTCAGACCGCTGAGATCAGGGGGCTTCTTTCAGTAGAACAGCAAAAAACAGCAGAATTGAACAAGGCGCTGGCAGAGATACAGGTTACATATAATACCACCCTTGATGCCCTTTTGACGGCGCTTGATTACAGGGATAATGCTACTGAAGGGCATTCACAGCGGGTAGTACGATACAGCATTGAGGTAGGAAAGGCGCTGGGACTCAGCAGCGATGACCTTAGAAATCTTGCACGCGGCACACTGCTGCACGATATCGGAAAGATTGGAGTCCCTGATTCGATCCTTAGAAAGCCTGCTGAACTTTCTACGGAAGAGTGGGTGGAAATGAGGAAACATGTTGAATATGGTTACAGTATGCTAAAGGGCATCCCATTCCTGAAGGACGCCTCTTTTCTCGTACTTCACCATCAGGAGAAATATGACGGCACAGGGTACCCTCAGGGTTTGAAGAGGGAGCAGATTGTTATGGGGGCGAGGATATTTGCCCTTGCAGATACTTATGATTCCATGACCACAGACAGGCCTTACAGAAAGGCACTTCCTGACAGGGATGCGAGGGAAGAAATTTTGCGGTGCAGGAGCAGCCAGTTTGATCCGGTTGTTGTTGATACTTTTTTTAAGATTCCTGAAGACAGATGGTTTAAGATTAAGGAAGACGTGGCCGGCATGAAAGTTGATAATTCCGTATTCAGGAATCCGGCCCCGACGAATAGAAATGAAAAAGACCCTATCCCGCTTATGCTGTTATAAAGTCACTATATCGTATTCTTCGATATGAAGGCCCTTGTCACCTTTTATGACTATCCTTTTCTGATATTCCTTTTCGAGTTCCTCGACAATCTGTCTTTCTTCATCAAATATATGGGTTGCGACACTCTGGCTTGCCGTTACTACAATCTTCTTGTCCTTTGAAGACTTTGCCGTTTTCCTGATATCCCTGAACAGTTCATGGCATATTGAGACTGCAGACTTTGTGTAGCCCCGGCTGTTGCAGTAACTGCAAGGCTCACACAGCGTCCGCATCAGATTCTCCCTCGTACGTTTCCTGGACATCTCTATAAGTCCGAGTTCCGACATCCTTATGATGTTTGTCCTGGCCCGGTCCTCTGAGAATGCCTCTACCATTGTATTAAAGACACGCTCCCGGTTTTTCTCTTTTTCCATATCAATGAAGTCTGTGATTATTATGCCGCCTATGTTTCTCAGACGAAGCTGGTATGCCACTTCTTTTACAGCCTCTAAGTTTGTCTGTGTAATGGTCTCCTCAGGGTCTCTCTTTCCTACAAATTTACCTGTGTTGACATCAATTACTGTCAGCGCCTCAGTGTGTTCAATTACAATATATCCTCCTGATTTAAGCCAGACCTTTTTGTTCAGAGCCCTGTTTATCTCAACCTCGATCCTGTATGATTCGAATATCGGTTCTTCACGCTCGTACAGCTCAATGCGCGGAAGCATGTCAGGAAGATAAAGTTTTATAAACTCCTTTATCCTCTCATACTCAGTCTTTGAATCAATCACCAGCTTGTCTACCTTCATGGTGAAGATGTCCCGGATGGTCCGGAAGATCAGATCAAGCTCGGAATACAGCAGTGCAGGGGCTGAAGCTGCTTCTCTTTTCTGCTGAATATTCTGCCAGAGCAGTTCAAGGAATTCAGCATCAGACTGGAGAGATTCAATATCCACGTCTTCGCTTGCGGTCCTTATGATATAACCCATCCCCGGCTTTCTTATTGACTGAACCAATTCCCTTAGCCTTGTCCTCTCTCGGCCTTCCCTGATGCGCCTTGATATGCCTATATGTTCGACAGTAGGCATAAGCACAAGACACCGTCCCGGCAGGGAGATATATGAGGTAATACGGGCACCCTTTGTGCCAAGGGGTTCTTTTGAGACCTGGACCATTATCTCCTGGCCTTCCTGCAGGATATCTTCTATGCTGTAGTGGGTGGACTTGAACTCCAGTTTTCCCTCCACCCCTTCTTCCTCGATCATCTTTGCATATTCTTCTGCATCAGCTCCGGCATCACTTACATAAAGAAAGGCTGCGCGGTCCAGGCCGATGTCAACGAAGGCCGCCTGCATTCCGGGGAGGATCTTGATAACCCTTCCTTTATAGACATTGCCTACTATACTTCCTTCATTCCGCCTGTCTATGTATATTTCTACTACTTCCTTGTTCTCCAGCAGGGCGACCCTTACCTCTTCAGGAAGGGCGTTTATTATAATTTCTGTAGGCATAGATTCTCCATTTCATATGATAGTCCGTCCGGCGATACTGTTACGCCGCCGGTCCTGCCATAAAGACCAACTCGTTTTATCCTGACACCCGGGTGTAAATGAGAAATGTTGAATAGCGCCTTTAATACATCAGACGGCCGGCAGCATTCCCTGTCAATTGATTTCAGCCTGAGAAAAATTGTGTCTTTAGTCAACCAGCGTATTTCGTCTATAAACGGCCTTGTATTTATTATCTTTGTTATCTTTCTCCCATCCTTTTCAGTGACCCTCTCGGCCGGGAGTTCGGTGAGGTCGGACAAGGGGAAAATAACTTCCCCTGAGCACATGTCAATTAATTTTATCTCATATTCATAATGTGTTATAAAAGAATTAAGTGACGGCGTGTTAACCGGAATCTCCTTCACATTGATAACCTTCAAACCCTCAGGAAGGTGTTTATTAGCGTTTTCTTTAATCTCAGATGCCGCTGTTGGGAGCGCCAGTTCAACGTCCATGTATTCGCAGACGCTTTCAACGCCTACAGGAAGGGCAGGGCCGAAGGATATTTTAGGGTGAGGATGAAATCCTTCTGAAAACAGTATCGGGAGAGATGCCCTCCTGAATGCCCTTTCAAATGTGGTCATAATCTCAAGCTGAGAGAGCATCCTGAGATCCCCTGTCTTCGTATACCTGATGCGCACCTTTACCCTTACCTCCGGTCTTGGAAGCCGACCATAAAGGTCGGCGCTACGTGCCGCCTTTCCTGCTACCTGCTCACTACTACCTGCTACCTCTACCGGCTTTTCATCATGTTTACGTGCTATCGGCCTGATCCCCTCAGACTTCTCCCCCCTTACAGCCTCCATATCACACAAGCCGCAGTTTGGACAAAGCCCGTACCTGCAGTCAGGTATAGTGCGGCCTGATTCTGCCCGTTTGTATTCCTTCAGGAGGAACTCTTTTTCAATTCCTGTATGCAGGTGATCCCACGGGAGAACCTCGTCAAGCGGTATATGTCTTGAAGAATACCAGTCAGGCTCAATACCGCAGGCCTTAAATGCATCCATCCATTTATCAAAGGCAACCTTCTCTGTCCAACTGTCAAATCTGCAGCCGGACCTCCATGCAGCCTCTATGGCCCTCCCAAGCCTTCTGTCCCCCCTTGAAAATACTGACTCAAGATAACTCATATGAGGTTTGTGCCACTTAAGATTTATCCTGACCTTCTTCAGTCCGTCACGAAGATAATTAAGCCTTCTCATGAGCTCANCCGGCGTTATCTGGCCGTACCACTGAAANGGNGTGTGGGCCTTGGGGACAAATGCNGATATACTTACCGTTATATCCTTTGCCCCTTTTCCGAAGCGTTTCCCGATATCTTTCACCTTTTGTGCAAGGGTGATAATGCCCTGAAGGTCTTCATCAGATTCAGTGGGCAGGCCGACCATGAAATACATCTTAATTGATTTCACGCCCCTGCTGAAGACATCTCTTACAGTTGTCTCCAGAACCCCCTCATCCATTTCCTTGTTGATGACCTTCCTGAGCCGTTCTGTCCCTGCTTCAGGTGCAATAGTGAACCCGGCGTTTTTTGTTTTCGTTATCTGCTCAATTATTGCAGGTGTCAGTGTCCCAACTCGAAGGGACGGGAGAGAGAATGATACCCGTTTATCCCTGTAATTATTGACAAGGGAAGTAAGTGTGCTGCTCAGACATGCAAAATCACCTGTGCTGAGGGAAGATAATGAGACTTCCTCATATCCTGTNTTGCTGAGGGAGTCCTCTATGATNCCGAGTATCTTTTCAGGGCTTCTTTCCCGAACCGGCCTGTAGGTTATGCCGGCCTGACAAAACCTGCANCCGTGGGTACACCCCCTGGCGATCTCTATTGTGAGGCGGTCATGTACTGCCTGCATGTAAGGAAGTACAGGGGATATTGGAAAAGGAGCNTTATCAAGATCTTCCAGCACCCGCCGTCTGACTGAACCGGCAATGCCTTCGANCGGGACAACAGAACGGATCGTCAGGTCATCATTATATCCCACATTGTAGAGGGATGGGACATACACACCCTCAATCTTTGATAGTTCCATCAGCAGGGATTTTCTGGATATTCCGGNCTCTTTCCATTTATTATANGTATTGATTATGTCCGNTANCCCCTCCTCGCCGTCGCCAAGGAAAAACAGGTCAAAGAAGTCTGCCATAGGCTCAGGGTTAAATACAGAGCTTCCTCCGCCGATTATCAGCGGAAAAGATGCGTCACGTTCGGAAGAGTGAAGGGGAATGCCTGAGAGAGANAGNATGGTAAGGATATTTGTGTAGCAGAGCTCATAAGGNAGCGTGAATCCAAGAATGTCAAACTCTGCAAGCGGGCTGGAAGATTCAACAGACAGAACAGGCAGTCCGTTCGTTATAAGCGCCTCTTCCATATCTGTCCAGGGGGCAAATGCCCTTTCTGCAGCAACATAATCCATATCGTTTAATATCTGATACAATATCTTGAGGCCGAGGTGGGACATGCCTATCTCATAGGTGTCAGGGAATATCAAGGCTACCCTTGTCCGGACAAGGGCGGGATCTTTCTTAAATGCATTAATCTCATGGCCAATGTAACGTGAAGGCCTGGAGACAGATAACAAGATGTCTGTGTACATAGTAAGTTCGGGGTAAATGATCAGTGGAACAAAAACCGTTTCTTTCTTATATTAAACAATATGCCAAGAGAAAACAAGGTGGTAGTCATGGATGTGCCGCCATAGCTCATGAGCGGGAGAGGTATTCCTACCACAGGTAAGACCCCGAGGGTCATCCCGATGTTGATAACACAGTAGAAAGTGAAAAAAGTTACAACGCTGCATGCCATCAGCATGCCGAGCCTGTCCTTGGCCTTTATGGCAACATCCACCCCCCAGGTAATCAGCAATAGATATAAAAGCAGCAGGACTGCTATGCCTATGAAACCCCACTCTTCAGCAAATACAGAGAATACAAAATCAGTGTGCCGTGCAGGAAGAAAGTTCAACTGACTTTGTGTGCTCTGAAGAATGCCTTTCCCGGAAAAGCCGCCTGACCCGATGGCTATCTTTGACTGAATTATGTGATACCCTGTTCCTGTGGGGTCAGACGACGGATCTATAAATACGAGAAGCCTTGTCTTCTGGTATTCCTTCAGGTTTTCCCAGAAGATATGCCAAATGAATGGAAATGTCATCAATATCAGAAGCGTCATAATGCCCAGTAGCCTTGAACGGATCCTTACAAGGAAGATTAAGACCACAGAGACAAATGTTATGACCATTCCAGTCCCAAGATCAGGCTGTTTTAAAACAAGGAGTACCGGTATGGAAATAAGCACCCCCGGGACAATCAGTTCTTTAACATTGTAACCATGGCGTGCAGGGTAGTCTGAGAAATATCGTGAAATGGCGAATGCAGTTGCCAGCTTTGCAAGTTCCGACGGCTGAAAGGAGAACCCTCCTATAGCTATCCATCTTTGAGCCCCAAATCCGCTTCTCCCGGCCACCATTACTATGATCAATAATATGAATGATAATGCGTAGAAGTGATACGCATATCTTGCAATAGTCTGATAATCAATGGTGCTCCCGATTAACAGAAAGAATAAACCTATGAAAATCCAGCCTATCTGCTTTATATACAGGGGGGTAACATTCTCAGGGGTGCTTGTATATGTTGCGCTGAATATGGTTGTGAGGCCAACAAGCATTATCACTACAATTATAGTGAATGTCTTCCAGTCGAATAGCGCTATTGTGCTTTTATTCAGCATTTTTTACATATTCCTCAATAATCTTTCTGGCTACAGGAGCCGCAACGCTTCCGCCATGACCGCCATGTTCTACAAGCACCGCTACTGTTATTTCAGGTTTATCCACCGGTGCGAATGCTGCAAACCATGCATGATCATTGAATCTGCCCGGGTTAGCCTGAAACTTTCTTCCTACAGCCTGCGCAGTTCCTGTCTTTCCGGCGATTGTGGTAAGGCTGCTCCTGGCTGCCCCTCCTGTTCCGCCAGGATTGTATACAACGCCCTTTAATGCCTCCTTAATGAGCTTTAGTGTGTCTTCATGGATGCCTGTCTTTCTGATCTCAACCGGGGGAAACTCGAAGATGCGCCTTGTGTCCTCCGGTATTATTCCCTTAAGTATCCGCGGCCTTACTACAATCCCTGAATTGGCTACTGTATTTACCATGACTGCCTGCTGCAGAGGTGTGACTGACATGTACCCCTGACCTATGGCTACAGATAATGTCTCACCGGGATACCACCGCTCCTTCCTTGCAGCCTGCTTCCATTGTGTTGAGGGCACCAGTCCCTTTTTTTCTGACGGAAGGTCAATGCCTGTAATACTTCCAAGGCCAAAGAGGGAGGCATATTTCTCTATAGTATCCACTCCCATACGGCTGCCGAGCTGATAGAAGTATACATCGCATGATTCGACTATGGCCTTGTACAGGTCAACGGAGCCGTGTCCCTCCGGCTTCCAGTCTCTGAAAACCCGGTTACCGAAGCGCATCCCTCCGCTGCATGGGATCCTTGCCCTGCCATCAATTAATCCCTCTTCGAGACCGCCGGCTGACATTACAATCTTAAAGACAGAACCAGGAGGATATGTTCCCTGTATGGCCCTGTTATTCAGTGGATAATCAGGGTCACTCACAATCGTTTGCCAGACCTTTCTTGAAAGTCTTTTTGACAAAATATTAGGATCAAAAGCAGGGTTGCTTGCAAGCGCCAGTATCTCGCCGGTGCCGGTTTCCATTACAACGACAGCCCCCCTTTTTTCTCCCAGTGCATCTTCAGCCATCTTCTGCAATCTCAGGTCTACAGACAGTATAATGCTGTCACCAGTTACCGGTTCAATCGTATTCAGCTCCCGGCGCTCGCGTCCTGTTGCATCCACCTCTATATTCTTTCTGCCCATACTACCCCGCAGCAGTTTATCGTACGTCTTCTCTATTCCATACTGGCCGATAATCCTGCCCGGCGGGTCTGATGCAAATTCTGGTTCCTTCAACTGGGACTTACTGATCTCACCAACATAACCGAGGAGGTGGGCTGCACTTTTCATGTGCGGGTACTCCCGTCTTCCTTCCACCACTACCTGAACACCGGGCAGGAACCACCTGCTGGACTCGATCAGTGCGACCTCCTGCATGGAGATATCACCTTTTAGAATCAACGGGGAGAATGGGTCAGGGTTCTTGTTTTCTTCTATTATTTCTCTCATCTCATCCAGGGAAAGCCCGGTGATAGGCGCTAATTTATTTAAAGTCAGCTCAAGGTCTTTAATATCAGCAAGTACAAGACCAAGGTTAAATGATGCCGTATTTTTTGCCATGACCTCTCTGTTGCGGTCGTAGATTATCCCGCGCAACGGAGGGACTGTGACGCTCCTGACCCTGTTATTTTCAGCGAGCTTCCTGTAATATTTCCCCTTTATTATCTGCATATGCCACGCCTTGAAAAGGATTATTGCGATGAGGAAAATAAAAAAGACCCTTAGATACCCTATGCGTTTCCTGAGACCCCTGTTTTTATCCTGCTGTTCCATGATTATGATTTAATAAATTGAAATGTTCTCTTCCTTACCAGTGATATAAGTGAATATATGATTCCGCCAAGGACGCCGTCAACAACGGCCTGGGGCAAGGCTATATACAAAATGTCTTCCGGAAATCGTGTGGTTCCAAGAAATAAGAATATAAGGATGATGATCAGTCCCTGGATTAGTGACACTAAAAAGATAAGGGTCATATGCAGGAGATAACCAGGATTATGAACCCAGCGCCCTATAACACCTGCGAGATAACCTATGAACGATTTCGAAAAGATGTTACTGTATACAGGTCCTGCAGAGGTGACATCGAGGAAGAATCCGAGCAATGCGCCTAAAAGACCACCCCTGATCTCTCCACGGAACATTCCAAAAAAATATACAGTTATCAGGACAAGGTCAGGTCTTATGCCTCCTGCCTCGATTGGATTGGATATACTGCCCTGAAAAGCCGTAATCAGTATAAGGAATATCGGCCACAGGATTATCCTCATTCCTCTTTTTCCCATTTAAGAAGCCTGTACGCATCAGAAGATACAGGAGGTTTTATTACGAGCACCTCTCTTTCCCTCGAAAGATCTGCCTCAGGCATCAGTTCCACGGTCTGGAACAACCGGTTCTGAGGTTTTTCGACCCTGTTAACCCTGCCAATCATAATCCCCCGCGGGAAGACACCGTCAGTGCCTGATGTAATGATTATGTCTCCATTCTGAACATCCGCATCTGACATAATATAGTTAAGGCGCAGTGTCCGTCCGTGTTGTCCCTCCACAATACCCTCATAACCGGTGCGTTGTATGACTCCGGCGACTGCACTGCTCCTGTCCGACATCAGAAGCACCCTCGAATAGTCAGGCGCTGTCTTAACGACCCTGCCGATAACCCCTCCTGCAGTAATTACTCCCATGCCTGGTTCTACACCTTCTTTTTCACCTTTATTTATGACCAATGCCTCATACCAGTTTGCAGGGTCTTTCGCAATGATGCTGGCAACGACTTGTTTTTCAACATATGAATCCACGGGTTTCAGCAGTTCCGTTAGTCTGTCACTTGTTGAAATTTGTTCTTTGAGGTATATGACTTCAGAACGCAGCCTTTTCACTTCTTCCGCAAGCATTTCATTTTCCTTCTGAACATTTATCAGATTTACATATCCGTTCCAGGTTGATGAAATACCATGAGATATAGTGGTAATGCCTGACTGGACAAATCCTGTAATGGTTAAAAAGGGTCTTTCAAGAAGATTGTATTCAGGGCTCTGTTTAATCTCAGGTGAGAGTAATACAAAGATTCCAATAAGGAGGATAAAGGCAATTAAGATCTTTTTGTTTAATGTTAGAAACCTGAACATGCCTACCCTTCCTGCTGTCCTCGGGTTACTGGGTAAGCACAGAGACCTTCTTCAGAAGGTCAAGTTCATCCAGTACCTTTCCTGTTCCCATGACAACAGCCGTTAAAGGGTTCTCCACAGTAATTATGGGAAGGTTTACCTCCTCTCTCAGCCGCAGGTCCAGTCCTCTCAGCATGGAACCCCCTCCGGCCAGAACAATCCCGCGGTCTATTATGTCAGCCGCAAGTTCCGGGGGAGTGTTTTCAAGGGCTATCTTTACTGCATCCACGATAGCGCATACCGGTTCTTCAAGCGCCTCCCTTATCTCATCACTGTTGACCTCCAGTGTCTTGGGTATTCCTGAAATAAGGTCCCGTCCCTTCATCAGCATCGAGCGTTTTTCTTCCATCGGGTATGCGGAACCGAGTTCCATTTTTATCATCTCTGCCATATGGTCGCCCATCAGGAGATTATATTTACGTTTTATATAGGAGAGGATTGCCTCATCCATCTTNTCNCCGGCCACCCTGACAGAGTCACTGTAAACTATCCCGGCAAGTGATATGACTGCAATATCTGTAGTCCCGCCGCCTATGTCTACAACCATATTGCCTGACGGTTCAGTTATAGGCAGACCTGCTCCAATGGCAGCGGCTATCGGCTGTTCTATAAGGTAGACCTCCCGCGCCCCTGCCAGCTCTGCTGAATCACGGACTGCCCTTTGCTCAACCTGGGTAATCTTTGCAGGGATGCCTATAATTACCCGCGGGCTTACGAATGCCTTTCTGTTATGAGCCTTTGTTATAAAGTGGCTCAGCATTTTTTCTGTAATGTCAAAGTCGGCAATTACACCATCCTTTATAGGTCTTATTGCTACAATGTTTCCAGGAGTCCTGCCGAGCATTCTTTTTGCCTCTGCACCTACAGCCAGCACCTTCCCGGACTTTTTTTCTATGGCGACAACCGATGGTTCGTTACATACGATCCCCTTACCCCTTACATAGACAAGGGTACTTGCAGTGCCAAGGTCAATAGCCAAATCTGTTGAAAACCACCCTAAGATACTACTTAACAATTTTTACCCCTCCATTCTCTATTACGATTGTCTTTGCCAGTTCGTCACCGACCCTCAATCCCTTTTCATTTCCAATAATAACCAATGCTTCGACTGTAAAAATCGCGAGGGTGCACAACCACCCTATGTACGGTATAAAAAAAAAGAGATAACCGCCTGCTATTGTCAGGTTCCTGAGGACAGATTCTTTATAAGAGCAAAGTTCCCCATCGCTCCGTATGGTTCTTAGATTTATGAGTTTTTTACCGAGGCTTCTTCCATCAAAAAAACCGTCTGCTATTAAAATATATGTCAGTCCTGCGAAAAAACCTACAGGATATAACAGCATTGACAAGGCAGCAGCAATAATCAGGTCAATCACCCTTGCAACAAACCTGTTTAGAATGCCCGCCTTATGATATTCCTCATCATCTGACGTTTCTGTTCCAGCGAAATTAACTTCTTCTGTCATAGTGGGCATATAATAGAAACCCGGCAAAGCACCTTATTATAGCAAAGTATTAATTTATTTCAACTTTCAGCCTGCGGTTGGCAAAGAAATCCTTCAGGATGCTGCGGCATCGGTCCTCTCTTACCCCTGTCACTAATTCAACTCTGTGGTTCAGCGCCGGTTCCTGTAATATCTGAAACAGTGAACCTCCTGCCCCTGCCTTTGGGTCTTCTGCCCCGAAAACCACCCGGGGGATCCTTGCCAGCACTATAGCGCCGGCACACATGGCGCATGGCTCAATCGTAACATATAGTGTGACGTCAGTCAGACGCCACCTTCCGAGTTTGCCGGATGCCTCCCTGATGACAATCATTTCAGCATGGGCAGTGGGGTCGCAGAGAGCTTCACGCAGGTTATGTCCCCTTGCAATCACTTCATCTCCTGCTGCAGCGACAGCGCCGACAGGCACCTCACCCTCAGAGGCTGCTATCAGGGCCTCTTCAAGCGCGATATCCATGAACCGTTCATGGTTGAGGGGGGCGACCCCGATTCTCTTTGCCTGCATGAGATTGAGATTAGAGGAAAACTCCCTTAGTGTCAAGAAACTCCAAATAAACTCCAAATAATTCTTGACAATTCATGCCGCTTATTGCTCAATTAAACTGATGTTTTCATGCTGTTTTTAAATGTTCCCTCCCCCTTTACGGGGGAGGGTCAGGGTGGGGGTCTATGTAAATGCGCCATGGCATGACAGATGATGAGGGCTTTACGCCTGATCCGAGGGACCTTACTGACGGAGAAATACTGGAGAAGCTCAGTGAGGGCGGGATTGAGATAACCCTTGATGATTTCAAGTCTGAGGCAATGAAGGCCGGTTCTCCGGAGATGCTTGCAGGCAACTGGGCATACATGTATGGGGTAAGGAGCGGAGAGGAAGATTCATTTCTATACAGCGCGGTCTTCGAGCTCTGGAGGAGGCATTTGGGTTATGAGAAGAGGACCCCGGAGATAGTNTCTGATTTTATAGATGACATCATTAATACATACGAGGACAGTCCTGANGCNCATGAACAATATTTCCTGCTGAATATTTATGAGCGTGTAAGAGAATTCTATCATAAACTTCTGAAAGAAGACGGAAGCCCGGATATTGATCTCTACAATGATATGACATGGTATGCACGTAATGACTTCGAGGGATTTCTTCTCACTATTCCTCATGAACTTTCTCAGCATGGACTGACAGATCAGGCNGTAAACATCGGGAGATGGTTTGCGGCATTTTCCAGTCAGCCCCANAATTTTCTGAGGGACNCTGCCTGCATNCTGGCAGATGCAGGCAGAAGAGAAGAAGCCATAATGCAGATTGAAGAGAATCTAATGCGGTTTCCTGCGGATATGTGGGTCATTATTAATGCAGGTGATGCAATGTATAGCCTTGGTGACAAGGAATCTGCAGAAAGGCACTATCTGAAGGCAAAGAAGATGGCTGTTACGAGGTCTGATAATATGGTTGTCCTTGAACGACTTCTGGATCTTTACAGAGAACTCGGCATGCAGAACAGGACATTGATAATAGAGGATGAGATAAAAGCGCTTGATCTACCCCTCAGAAAAAACAACAGGGACAACAACATCCAGTAAGACATCTTATGGAAAATATTACATATATAATCATCGGCATAATAATAGGCGGCGGGCTTACATGGTTCCTCGCAAGGACAAGGCTGCAGGGCATCCATTCAAGGGAAATGGCAGAACTTCAGGCAGAAAGCTCAGTCAGGTTGTCAGAACTTGAAGGAAGGGCGATGAGTGCAGAGGCAGTTGTAGGTGAGTTAAGACAGCAGAATCAGCAGAAGGACTCAGACCTGAACAAGCTCAGAAATGAAATTGAATCAGAGAGAAAATCAAAGGTCGAGGCTCTCACAAGGCTGGAGGCATCTCATGAGAATCTTGAGGCACAGCGCAGGCTCCTTGAGACGATGAAGGGTGACATGACCAATACATTTAATGCACTGTCAGCAGCGGCGCTGAAAAGCAGCAGTGAGGAATTCCTGAAACTTGCATCTGAAAATCTTAACCGTATTGTATCTGACACAAAAGGCAGGCTTGGAGAGCATCAGGTAGCCATGGATGGCATGATAAAGCCATTAAATGATGCACTTAAGAGATTTGATGAGCAGATAAGGTCCATAGAGGAGAGCAGGCACAAGGCTTATGGAAGCCTTGAGTCACAACTGAAGTCACTGACATTAACCCAGGAACAGCTCCAGAAGGAGACGGGAAATCTTGTCTCTGCACTGAGAAAACCACAGGTGCGCGGAAGGTGGGGTGAGGTTACCTTAAGGAGGGTAGCTGAGCTTTCCGGGATGTCAGGACATTGTGATTTTACCGAACAGTTATCTGTTGATACTGACAAGGGGAGGATAAGGCCCGATATGATAGTTCATCTTCCGATGAACAGGGAGATCGTGGTAGATTCCAAGGTGCCGCTTGAGGCGTATCTCGATGCCATATCCGTTAATTCAGAAGATGAAAAAAAAGAGAAGATGACGAGGCATACCCAGCATGTAAGGTCGCATATGAATAAGCTCGCATCAAAGGAATACTGGAGCCAGTTTGAAAAATCACCTGAGTTTGTGGTCCTTTTTATCCCGGGCGAGTCATTTCTGAGCCCGGCCCTTGAGATGGACAGCACGATCATAGAGGATGGCATTCAGAAAGGGGTGATAATAGCCACACCTGCAACATTTATCGCCCTCCTCAGGGCAATTGCATACGGCTGGCGGCAGGAGCAGATCACGGATAACGTAAAGCAGGTGAGTATGCTCGGTAAGGAACTTTATGAGAGAATAAGTACAATAGCGGGGCACTTTGATGACCTTGGAACTGCAATAGGCAGGGGTGTTGATTCGTACAACAAGGTGATTGGTTCGCTTGAGTTGAGGGTACTTCCTACTGTCAGGAAGTTTAAGGAGCTTGGTGTTACAGGTGGTGAAGATATCCCAACGCTTGAGCAGATAGACCGGAAGCCGAGAAACGCCGGAATTATGCGGGACTTGACTGAGTCACAGGAAACCCGGGAAGAGCCTTCATGAAATAATTTGACATCAATAAGTAGTAAATGATATAAACATATGTTCTGAATTCATCTATGGGCCGCTAGCTCAGTTGGTAGAGCACCGCCCTTTTAAGGCGGCTGTCGATGGTTCGAATCCATCGCGGCTCATCATTAGCGTCCCCATCGTCTAGTACGGCCCAGGACGTCGCCCTTTCACGGCGCAGACAGGGGTTCAAATCCCCTTGGGGACGCCAAATTAATCTTCGNAAGGATATATAGCTATGAGCATTGAACCTAACAAGGTAATNTACTCCATGATCGGGGTAAGCAAATTATGACAAGAAGGCGGTGTTGAAAGACATCTACCTGTCATATTTCTACGGGGCAAAGATCGGGGTACTCGGTCTCAACGGCTCAG
>C687J35503_10000165_pt1 | contig 16209 bp, 15 predicted proteins | sample RifCSP19_3_FD_35503 | JGI IMG/M metagenome (IMG submission 35503)
GGCCTCTTACCTTGACATTGTAGAAATTCTTGTGGTATTCTGTGATTTATACTATTTAATGAAAGGACTGAATTACTTTCCTGGGGGTGAGTCTTGAGTGATCCCCGCCTGTATTGGGTCGCCTTCTCCCTGGTCAAAGGCATTGGTTCTGTCCGCTTCCAGGCGTTGTTGGATTTCTTTGGCGATCCGCGGATCGCCTGGGAAGCCCCCTCCCAGGCCTTGCGCGAGGCTGGGCTGGGCAGCAAGATCATTGAGAACCTGGTACAGCTACGCTCTTCAGTCTCGCTGGAAAAGGTCTGGGAGCGCCTCCAGTCGCTGGGGATCAGCGTGCTCATCTCGGCAGACGAGGCTTATCCCCGCCGGCTGAAGGAGATCGACCAACCGCCGCCGGTGCTCTATCTACGTGGTTCCTTGTATCCGGAGGATGGGTGGGCGGTGGCCGTGGTTGGCACGCGGCGCATCACCGCCTATGGCCGCCAGGTGGCAGAGGAAGTCGCCGGGATGCTGGCCCGCAACGGGGTAACCGTGATCAGCGGCCTGGCGCGTGGTGTGGATTCTGTCGCCCACCAGGCCGCACTCAGCGCTGGCGGGCGCACCCTGGCTGTGCTGGGGAACGGCGTAGATCAGGTTTACCCACCCGAACATCGCCGCCTCGCCGATGAGATCATCGAGAATGGAGCGCTGATCAGCGACTACCCGCCGGGAACCCGGCCGGATGCGNCGAATTTCCCACCCCGCAACCGCATCATCTCGGGACTCTCTATGGCAGTGGTAGTGGTCGAAGCCGGGCAAAACAGCGGCGCGTTGATCACGGCCGCCTTCGCCGCCGACCAGGGTCGCGAAGTGTTCGCTGTTCCGGGGAACATCAACGCTCCTCATAGCCGGGGCACTAACCGCCTGATCCAGGATGGCGCGCATCCATTGCTCGACCCTCAGGAGATCCTCGAAGTATTGGAATTGAACATGGTTACCGAACAGCGTGCCGCGCGGGTTGTCTTACCCGCTGGCGCGATCGAAGCCCAACTCTTCGGTGCCCTCGGACGAGAACCGTTACACATCGACGAGATCCGCGCCCGCACGGACATCCCAATCGACCAGGTAACCGCCACGCTGGCCTTGATGGAGCTCAAAGGGATGGTGCGGCAGGTGGGCGGGATGCACTACATCGCCTTGCGCGAACCGAAAGGAGAATATACATTCGGTGAGTGATAGGGAACCCTTAGAACACTATTACGCGGTCATTATGGCTGGCGGTGGTGGGACGCGCTTATGGCCGCTTTCTCGAAAAATACGTCCCAAGCAAATGTTACGCCTGATCGATGAGCGCAGCTTGTTCGAGACGACTATCCATCGCCTGGAAGGGATTTTTCCACCTGAGCGGATCCTGGTCGTCACCGTTGCCGACCAGGCTGAAGCGTTGCGCGCCCAATCCCCGCAGATCCCACCCGAGAATTTCCTGCTGGAGTCAGTGCCGCGCGGCACAGCCTCCGTGGTTGGTCTGGCAGCGGTTGCTCTTGCACAACGCGATTCCCAGGCGGTCATGGCGATCTTGACCGCAGATCATTATATTGGCGACGTGGATCGTTATCGCCATCTCTTGCGAGCAGCCTACCAGGTCGCTCTGGACGGCTACTTGGTCACATTGGGGATTGCGCCTACCTACCCTGCTACCGGGTTCGGTTATATCCAACGCGGGGAATCCCTGGGTTTTTACGCTGGCTTGAACGTATATCGCGTGGTGCGCTTTATTGAGAAACCAGACGAGGTCCAGGCGCAGGGCTACTTCACGGCTGGCTACTATTCCTGGAACTCCGGTATGTTCGTCTGGCAGGTCGTTCAGATCCAGGCAGAAATTGCCCGCCAAATGCCGGTTTTATCTGAAACCCTGGAAGAAATCGCCCGCGCCTGGGGCACACCCGATCAGGCAGACGTCCTGGGAAATCTCTGGCCGACGATCAAGCCGCAGACCATAGACTATGGTGTGATGGAGGGGGCTGACAAGGTAGCCGTGATCCCCGCCGAGGGCCTCGGTTGGAGCGACATCGGCAGCTGGGATTCGCTCTTCGAAGTCTTGCCAACCGATCAACAAGGTAATATCATCATAGGCGGGCGGCATATGGGGGTGGATACCAGCCGATCGTTGGTCTATGTCGACCAGGAACACCGCTTGATCGTGACCATCGGCGTTGAAGACCTGGTCGTGGTGGACACCGGCGATGTGCTGCTGGTTTGCCACAAGGACCAGGCCCAAAAAGTCCGCCAGGTGGTAAATCAGTTAAATGAAATCAGTCAAGATTACTTATAAACTGCTCGCATTTCGTGAACTGTAGAAAAGGCCTGTTGCGATTCTCGATTCACGACTCTCTAATCTCGATCAAATAAAGTGAGGAATTTGAATTGGAAGCGTATTGTGTTAAGTGTAAAACCAAACGGGAGATGCAAACCCCGCAAGCTGATTTTACCGCCAAAGGTGCCCCTGGGACGCGCGGCACCTGCCCGGTCTGTGGAACAAAGCTTTTTCGCATGGGCCGGACTCCTGCCCATGAAGGGTTAAAGGCTGCCCAGGTCAAGGCGGAACGCAAAAAAGCCAGCCCGGGCTCTGGCAAGCTGGTGATCGTCGAATCCCCCGCCAAGGCGCGCACGGTTGGGCGTTTCTTGGGGAAGGGTTATACCGTGAAAGCCTCGGTAGGTCACGTGCGCGACCTGTTGCGTTCCCAGCTCTCAGTGGATGTAGAGAACGGGTTTACGCCCAAGTACCGCGTCCCTAACGAGAAAAAACCGGTCGTCAAGGAGATCAAAGCCCTGGCGCGTACCGCCGACGAAGTTTATCTGGCCACTGACCCCGACCGCGAGGGTGAAGCGATCGCCTGGCATCTGCGTGAATCGGCTGAACTGAATTCCAAAATCACCCAGCGCGTCGTTTTCCACGAGATCACAGAGCCGGCCATCGCCGAAGCGTTTGCTCACCCGCGCGGTATCAACATGGACCTGGTGGATGCCCAGCAAGCGCGGCGAGTCCTGGACCGCTTGGTCGGCTATCACCTCAGTCCCTTATTGTGGCGCAAGGTGCGCAGCCGGCTCTCCGCCGGGCGCGTCCAATCCGTCGCCTTGCGCCTGGTGGTCGAGCGTGAACGCGAGATCGACGCCTTTACCCCCGAAGAATATTGGACAATCGAAGCAGAGTTCCAGCCGGAAGGTAAGAAAGAGACCTTCATCGCCAAGCTGGCGCGTATCGACGGCGAAGAGCCGGTGCTTGGAAAAGAAGCCGAGGTGCAACCGCTGCTGGCGGATATGGAAGGCGCCGCTTATACCATCACCAAGATCAAGCGNGGCGAACGCCGGCGCAATCCTGCACCCCCCTTCACAACCAGCACGTTGCAGCAAGACGCCTCCCGTCGCCTGGGTTACACCGCCCGGCGCACGATGGCCCTGGCTCAGCAGCTCTACGAAGGGATAGACGTAGGAGAGGGGGGCTCGGTCGGCTTGATCACTTACATGCGCACCGATTCGACCAGTGTCTCCGAGCTGGCCCAAAACGAAGCACGCCAGTTCATTGCCAAGCGATATGGGGAAACCTTCATGCCTGCTGAGCCTCCCAAGTACCGCACCAAGTCGCGCGGCGCCCAGGAGGCGCACGAAGCTATCCGTCCAACCTCCGTCATCCGCCAGCCAGAAACCATCAAGCAATACCTTGAACGCGACCAGTTTCGCCTCTACCAGCTGATCTGGCAGCGCTTTCTGGCTTCCCAGATGGCGGCAGCTATTTACGACACCCTTTCCGTGGAAGTCACCGGAAAGACTCCCCAGCACGAGTACCTCTTCCGGGCTTCCGGCTCCACGATCCGTTTCCAGGGCTTTTTGATTGTCTACGAAGAATCCAGGGAGGAAGATCAGGTTTCGCCAGAGGAAGAAGAGGTGCGCATCCCACCGGGTCTTGTCGAAGGGCAACTGCAGAAGCTGCTGCGACTGATCCCGGCCCAACATTTTACCCAGCCTCCGCCGCGCTACACCGAAGCCACCCTGGTGCGCACCCTGGAAGAATACGGCATCGGCCGGCCTTCGACCTATGCGCCCATCCTGGGCACGATCCAACAGCGCGGGTATGTCATACGCGAAGGGAGAAGCCTGATCCCAACCGAGACCGGTATCACAGTCAACGATCTCTTGATCGAACACTTCCCGGATATCCTGGACGTCGGCTTTACGGCGCGGATGGAGGAGGATCTGGACCTCATCGCCTCCGGCGAGCAAGGTTGGGTATCCGTGTTGAGCGAGTTTTATGGCCCATTTGCGGAAACCGTTGCCCGCGCCGAGCAGCTCATGCCTGAGATGAAGGCCGAACCCGAACCGGTCGGGCGTGCTTGCCCGGAATGTGGTCACGAGCTGATCATCCGTTGGGGTCGCTACGGGAAGTTCATCAGCTGCAGCAATTTCCCAAACTGCCGCCACACAGAACCCTGGCTGGAGAAGATCGGTGTCTCCTGTCCAAAGGACGGCGGTGATATCGTCGCCCGCAAGACTCGTAAGCAGCGTGTCTTTTACGGCTGCGCGAATTACCCGGCCTGTGACTTTAGCTCCTGGAAGCTTCCCTTGCCCGCCCCTTGCCCAAACTGCGGCGGACTGCTGGTTGTGGCAAAGAAGAACACCGCCCAATGTACGCAATGTGAAGAGCAGTTTTCCCTGGACCAGGTTACCGTTGAAGAAACCGCCGCCAGCTAGTCGAGTCGGCACGAGTCTTGCACCGCTAATCGATAAGTTGATTTTCGTACTTTTGTGCTAAAATTGACTCAGAATCGGAAACCAGTCATCATCTTTGGAGTGAATCATATGGATGCAATGCGTGAACAACTAAACAGGCCCCTGGTGGTTGGTGTCGCCAGCTTCGTGATTGGCATCTTCATCGGTTTGGTCGTCCTGGGCTGGTGGCTGTGGCCCGTTAAGTGGGTGGATGCTGGGCCGAATGACCTGCGTGTCGAATACCAGGAAATCTATTTGCGCATGGCGATCGACTCTTACACCACGAACCAGGACGNCGATGCAGCCCAACAGCACATCGCCGAGGTNGGTCCAAACGCCTCCGAGGTTTTGCAGGCTATCCTGGCAAACCCAAAGAGTCAAAACCCGGATTCAGTCCAGGTCTTCATCAACTTTGCTGAGGGAGCGCCATCCGGGGAGGCCATCCTGCCCCCTACCGAAGCGCCGATGGGAGTTATCGTCACTCCTACTACCACTGCTGCCGCTGGGGCTGGTAGCTGGGCAAGAAGGATCCTGCCCTGGATGTGCCTGATCACCTTTGTGCTGGCTCTTGGTTTAGTGGCGGTCTTCTTACTGCGTAACCGCAGCTTCTCCTTTAAATTACCGCAGATGCGCAAAGAAGCACCCGGTCCGGCTGAATACCCCGAGCCCGTCACCACCGGTGAGGGACCTCCTCTGGCCCAATTCATGACCACCTACCAAATCGGCCACGATCTCTATGACGATTCGTTCAGCATTGACTCGCCAGCTGGAGAGTTCCTCGGCGAGTGTGGGGTGGGCATCTCCGAGGCGATCGGCGTCGGCGATCCGAAACGAGTGACCGCCTTTGAGGTTTGGTTGTTCGATAAAAACGATATCCAGACCGTGACCAAGGTATTGATGAGCCAGCACGCTTTTTCCGATGAGGCCACGCGTCAACGCCTGGCGGCGAAAGGCGAACCCCTACCCGCCGCGCCTGGCCGCGAGATGGTCCTGGAGACCGCTACCTTGCGTTTACTGGCGCGGGTGGTAGACATGTCGTATGGCGCGGGAGCATTGCCTTCCGAAAGTTTCTTCGAACGGCTGACGCTGGAACTGGTTGCCTGGCCAAAAGGATAGGAAACCATTTTAGGATAAAAAAAAGAGCAGTGGTCGTCNTCNGGAAGACGACCACTGCTCGTTATTTCCCAGAACGACTCATTCAATTTTTATAATTTTCAGGCTTATAGAGCCAGCCGGGGTTTGGGCAACGACTTCATCCCCCACGCGCCCGCCCATTAAGGCGATCCCAAACGGGGATTCGTTGGAAATGCGACCATTGCGGGGGTCAGCCTCCTTTGCTCCCACCATGTGAAATGTCTCGGGGGGATAATCCTCCTCTTGAACGGTGACCCGGGCGCCCAGAGTCACTGTATCAAGTTGTTCGCCTGTATTCTCGACGATGATCGCATTCTGGAGCAGGTACTCCAATTCCTGGATGCGGCCTTCGAGGAAAGCTTGTGATTCCTTGGCGGCGTGGTAATCGGCGTTCTCGGACAGGTCGCCCATCTGGATCGCCGAGCGCAGCCGTTTCGCTATCTCATCCCGCGCCGCACCCTTTAGATGGATCAGTTCATGGCGCAGGCGTTCAGCGCCTTCAGCAGTCAGATATTGTTGATCACCCATAAATTCACTCCGATTGGAAATTATACTGTGAAAAGTGGTATGTGAAACGTGAAGCGTCCAACGTGTACATTAGATCAAATCACGTTTTACGAAAACGCTTTATGGATTTGCACCTATGGCAAAGTTGAAGGATCGAATAGTTTGTCGTGTTCTTTGAGCGCGTAGCGGTCAGTCATGCCCGCGATGTAATCGCAGATGGTGCGTTCCAGGCCGCGGGTTTCGATCGAGGTCTGCACATGGCGGGGTAGCATGGCTGGCTCCGACCGGTAAGCAGTGAAAAGATCGGTGATGATGCGCTCGGCTTTCACCGCCATGCGCACAACCCGATGGTGGCGGTACATATTGGCGTACAGGAAATCCTTGAGCTGCCGGTTGCGGCGATGCAGGTCTTCGCTGTAGCCGATCACATTATACGCCAGGCGTTGCAGCTCCTCCACGGAGCGTACACCGCTTTCACGCAGTCGTTGGTCGGTGGCTGTCACCAGATCCGAGACTTCTATTCCTATCAAGCGGCGGATCAGCCGGTGCCGGGTTAGATCGTCCAAGAGCGAGCCGCGCCAGGCGATGCTCTCCGCTAAGATTTCCCACAAAGTAATGCCTTCCAACATGGCAGGGGTGATCATGCCAGAACGCAAGCCGTCGTCCAGATCATGGGCGGTATAGGCCAGCTCATCCGCGGCATTGGCGATCTGCGCTTCCAGGTGGCCGCGCAGATCCGGGTTGTAATCCGCTGCGTCAGCGGTGTCGTACTCGGATTCGTGCTTTACGATGCCCTCACGTACTTCCCAGGTCAAGTTGAGGCCGGGGAAGTCGGGATAGCGCTGTTCCAGCTCGGTAACGATGCGCAAGGACTGCTTATTGTGGTCAAAACCGCCCAGGTCTTTCATTAAGCGAGCCAGGGCAACTTCCCCAGAATGCCCAAAAGGAGAGTGACCCAGGTCATGCGCCAGGCAGATCGCCTCCTCGAGGTCCTCGTTGGCGCCCAAGGCGCGGGCGACGGTGCGCGCGATCTGAGCTACTTCCAGGGTGTGGGTCAGGCGAGTGCGGTAGTAATCGCCCTCGTGGATGATGAACACCTGGGTTTTGTATTCCAGGCGGCGAAAGGCAGTCGTGTGCAGAATGCGATCCCGGTCGCGCTGGAAGGCAGTGCGGTATTCCGGTTCGTCTTCCAGGTAAGACCGGCCCCTGGAATCCTTGCTGTGCAGCCCATAGGGAGCCAGGCGCTGGTCTTCGATGGCTTCAAGTTCTTGGCGTGTGAAGTACATGGGGTTACAGCTTGCTGATTAAAAGGTTCAGAAAATTATAACTTATTATATCGTCTTTCGTCCTCCGTCATTCCCCCCGAATCACAGTCCCCACTTTCGCCCCTAATAACGCCTCCTGTACCCTGCCCGGTGTCTCTCCGGAAAAGATCAATACTTCCAGGCCAGGGATGCCGCGCGCCAGGGCCAGGCTTTGTGAAACTTTGTCCGCCATGCCGCCAGTGACGTCGGTCGCCGCCGAGCCACCCAGGGCCGGGGCGACTTCGTCCAGGTTTGCGAGGGTGATCTCGGCGACCAAGCGGGTGCAGGCCGGGTAGTCTGCCCAGACACCTGCTTCGATTCCGGCCAGCAACAGGCGTCCCGGGTGCAGCTGGCGCGCCAGGTGTGCAAACAGCTCCTCAGTGGAGAGGATCGTCCCGCCGCGCGCCGTATCGAAAACCACGTCGCCGAAAACCACGGGCAACAGGCCGGCCCGCAGCGCGGCCTTAAGCGCCGCCAAATCCCAAGCCGCTACCTGCCCATCGTGGGCGATGAGGTTGGCGACCGGAGGCAGGGCAATAGCTGGCAGGTCAGCGGCGTGCAGCGCGTCCATCACCAGGCGATTGAGCGCTGAGGCGTCATACCATACTTCAGCAAAGCCACGCCAGCCTTCGGGCGAGTACACTCCCTGGCGTGTTCCGTAGCGCTTGCCGGTCACATGGCCGAAAGAGCCCGAGCCGTGACCGAGGATCAGCGCCATGGTCGGGTCTTCCGCCAGAGCAGCGGCGATCTCGCCCGCCAACCGCGCCAGGGATTGAAGGCGGGGCGTGCGGGGACGGGTCTTATCCGTGATCAGCGAGCCACCGANTTTAAGAAAAGTCAACGAACCTGGAGCCGCCAATATTTTTCCTTCATCCTTTCCCTTCTCCTCCGCTCCCCACCTCGGTGATGATGATGCCTGTCGCCCCAGCCTGGCGTAGCGCCTGGGCAACCGTTTCAGTGAGTTCTGGCGTGACCAGGGCGATCAGGTTCCCGCCTCGACCGCCTCCAGATAGCTTGGCGCCCAGCGCGCCGGCCTGGCATGCAGCTTGCAACAAGCGCTCCAACTCTGGCGAGGAGACGCCCATTTCGCAGAGCAGGGTGTGATTCTCATCCATCAAAGGGCCCAGTGATTCTACCTCCCCACGCTCGAGCGCAGCGCGGGCTGCCTGGACGATCCCTCCCACAGTAGAAAAGAGTCGTTGGTACCGATCGGGTTCAGCCTGCCAGGCACGGCGGACGTCCCCGACTGTGATCGCCGTGGGACTGGCTACTCCACTGTCGGCGATCACGATCGGAAAGGGTTTATTGACTCGGAAGGTCTCGATCAGGTTCCCCTCCTGCCGCCGGACGAAGTATACCGGCCTGGCGTAGGCGATCACCGTGTTGTCGATCCCGGAAGGAGTGCCGTGATGCAATTTTTCAACCTCGTAGGCCAGAGCAGAGACGCGCTCTGCAGGCAATCTGCGGCCAAGGAACTCGGACAAAGCGCGGATGATCGCCACGGAGACGGCTGCACCAGAACCCAGACCAGCTGCGACCGGAATCGTGGAAGTTACCCGGATAGTCAGGGCGGGTGGTTGTGAGAGGCCCAGCTCTGCAAAGACAAGCCTTGCCACACTGGCTAAAGGATCCTCCGGCAGGAGTTCCGCCAGCCACGCCTCCAGGCCGATGATCGGGGCTTGAATGCGTACGCTTCCAGCAGGTTGGCGCGGTTCAGCTGTAACGATAGCCCGGGCTCGAACCTGTGTCACCGGTACAGCGATCGCCGGTTGCCCGTACACCACGGCATGTTCGCCAAAGAGAATTATTTTACCGGGAGCGGAGGCGGAAATGGCGGGCATTTCCTAAAAAAGGTAGAAAATAACTAAAACCGTTACTCCCCACAGGAAAATGGTGAATTGGAGGGGACGATCGGCAAGCAACTCCTCTTCGGGAGCGCCGCCCCCCTGCTTGGTCTGGACAATATACAGGTAGCGGAAGATGCCATAGATGGCGAAGGGGATGGTCAACATCATGGCATGGTTCTCAGGCAGGTTTGGGGCCGAGAAGGTGTACAGGCTGTAAGCGACAATGGTGGTAGCGGAGACAATGGTGATGAACTGGTCCAACAGTGGAATCGTATAACCGTCCAGCACGCGCCGGTGGTTAGAGGCTTCGCCAGCCAATAAAGATAGCTCGGCGCGGCGTTTCCCGAAACCAATATACAAAGCCCCTAATGTGGTGACCACATAAAGCCAGGGCGAGAAGCGCGCCACCTGGATCAGGGTCAGGCCGGCCACCACGCGCAACAGGTAGAAACTGGCTAAAACGATGACATCGATGATGGCAATATGCTTGAGCCACTTGGAATAGGCCAGGTTAAGCAGCAGATAGGTGAGTTGGACGACTGCAAAGCTAGGCGAAAGAAAATAAGCCAGGGGGACAGCGATCAGGAGAAGGAGAGCGGTGGCCCAGATAGCCGCCGCAACCGGCAGCTCTCCAGAGGCTAAGGGGCGCTTCATTTTTTCTGGATGGCGGCGATCAGCCTCGAGATCGGTCAGGTCATTGATCAAATACACCGCGCTGGCTACCAGGCAAAGCAGAGCAAATCCAGCCAGCGTGGTCATGAAAGCGGCCATATTGTCCAATTGCCGGTCGAACACCAACGGGACGAAAATCAGCACATTCTTCATCCACTGGCGAGGACGCATGGATTTAAGTAAAACAAAGATTGTTCGCATGACCATGGGGGGAATTATACAATGTTTGCGCCTGTTATTGAAATAGGGCTGTGCTGACAGTTATGTAATGTTACCCAGGTGAGTAAACCTGTCGTATAATCGTGCCTGTGGAGGCGACAATGGCAAGGCAGTCCCCGCGATTCATTCTCGCCGGCCAATTGCGGCGAGATTTTATCGTCTTGCCGACGGGGGAGGCGCGCCTGAACGTGCCGGGCGGAAACCTGATTTACGCTGCGGTTGGCCTGGCTGTCTGGGAGCCTGCCCCTCCACCAGGGTTGGTGGCGCGCGTCGGTGAAGATTATCCGCAGGAGTGGCTGGCTGAATTCGCCCGCCGGGGTTTTGACACACGCGGTGTGCATATCCTGCCCCAACCCCTTGATCTGCGCGCCTTCTTTGCCTACCCAGATCAAACCATGCGTACCAACGAAGACCCCATCGCGTATTTCGCCCGCATGGGTTTNCCTTTTCCCAAGGAATTACTCGGCTACCAGAACAGGGCTCCAACCTCGGACAGCCGGGNGCGTTTTTCCCCCACCTCNCTCCACCAGGGGGATTTGCTTTCCGAATACCTGGATGCCACNGCGGCCCACATTTGCCCCCTGGATTTCCTGAGCCACAGCTTGCTGCCGGCCGTCTTGCGCCAGGCGGGTTTCACCCTGGTCACCCTCGATCCATCTCCAGGATATATGAACCCTTCCTTTCAGGATGAGCTGCCATCCTTGCTCACCGGGCTGACTGCTTTCTTGCCATCCGAAGAAGAGGCGCGTTCTTTTTTCCAGAGTCGCAGCGAAGACTTGTGGGAGATGGCCGAGGCCCTCTCCTCTTACGGGTGCGAAATGGTGGTGATCAAGCGCGGCGAGCGCGGCCAGCTGCTCTACGACGCAGCCGCCCGCGCCCGTTGGGATATCCCTGCCTATTCTTCCCCGCTGGTCGATCCCACTGGCATTGGGGATGCTTTCTGCGGTGGGTTCCTGGCCGGTTTTCGCCACACTTTCGACCCCCTGCAGGCTGTCCTACATGGTAACATCTCCGCCTCCATGGTGATCGAAGGCCAGGGACCATTTTATGCCCTGGAAGCCCTTCCCGGCCTGGCGCAGGCACGCCTGGAGGCGCTCCGCCAATCCGTCCGCAAAATGTAAATGGATCCTCGTATCGTCGAAAAGCTGCTCAATCTGGCCATCCAGATCCAACAGATCCCGGCCCCAACCTTTGCCGAGGGCGCCCGAGCCGCGTTTATCCGCGACCGCTTCCAGAAAGAAAAGCTGGCGGAGGTCGCCAGCGACGAAGTTGGGAACGTTTACGCTCGGCTCCCCGGGACTGAATCTGCGCCCCCGGTCGTCGTCTCCGCCCATCTGGACACAGTCTTCCCAGCCTCGACTGATCTGAGCGTGACCCGTGATTTGGAGAAAATCTCTGGCCCTGGGATCGGTGATAATGCCGTGGGGGTGGCCGGCTTGTTTGGTTTATTGTGGGCTCTCCGCCGGTCAGGCAAGCAGCTCCCTGGCGATCTCTGGCTGGTAGCCAACATGGGCGAAGAAGGCCTGGGTGATTTGCGCGGCATGCGCGCCGTGGTGAAGCGATTTAAACACGGACCTTTAGCCTACATTGTCCTGGAGGGGATGGCCCTGGGGCACATCTACCACCGCGGCCTGGGTGTGCGCCGCTACCGCATCACGGCCCGCACCCCGGGAGGGCATTCCTGGGTGGATCATGGGCAACCATCTGCTGTGCACGAGCTGGCGAGTCTGATCACGCGCCTTCTGGAGCTGCCTTTGCCCGCCGAACCGCGCACCACGCTGAATGTAGGCGTTATCTCCGGGGGCTTCTCGGTCAACACCATCGCCGCACAGTCTGACCTGGAATTGGATTTGCGCTCCGAAAGCATGGAAACCCTGAACGACCTGGCAGCGCAGGTAAAAGCGCTTGTTAAGCGGGCAAACCGGCCAGACGTACAAGTGACTGCCGAAGCCATCGGCCGGCGGCCGGTAGGAGAGATTCCGTCCGATCACCCTCTGGTGACCCTGGCGGCCCATGCCCTGAAAACCGCTGGCCTCCAACCCTCTCTCAACATCGGCTCCACAGACGCCAACCTGCCCCTCAGCCTGGGTCTACCGGCGATCTGCCTGGGCCTGACCCTCGGCGGCGGCGCTCACACCCTGGACGAATACATCTATACCCGCCCACTCGCCTTTGGATTGTCTCAGCTGGTCTCCGTGGTGCAGGGCCTTTATCGACAAATCGACTAATTCGCTATCCTCGCTCTTACATCTAAGGCCACCGCCCCCTGCCCATCTGCCAGAACCCGCAAGGGGTTGATCTCGATCTCGGCCAGCCGCGGGAAATCGGCCGCCAGCTGCGCCAGGCGCAGTAAAGCATCCAACACGGCCTGGCGATCGGCGGCCGGCAGGTTGCGGAAGCCGTGCAATTTCTTCCCCGCCCAGGTGCTTTCCAGCATGCTCTCTGCCTCGCCGCGCCCCAGGGGGGCCAGGGCGAACTGCACGTCCTTCAGCCCTTCGACTTCGATCCCACCCGAGCCAAACATCACCAACGGGCCAAACTGCTCGTCCTGGATTGCGCCGATGATCACGTCCTGCCCCTCCGCCAGCATGCGCTGCACATGCACGCCCAGGATTTCAGCCTCCGGCCAGGCGCGGCGGGCATTCTCGATGACCTTAGCGAACCCCTCCCTGACCGAATGCGAGTCCTCAAGCTGCAGCAGCACGCCGCCTACCTCCGACTTGTGGGTAATATCCGGCGCAGCCAGCTTCATCGCCACCGGGAAGCCGATCTCCTCAGCCCTCGCGGCTGCTTCGTCGGCGCTGCGCGCCAGCTCCATCTGCAGGGTTGGGATTCCATAAGCCTCCAGGATGCGGTTGGCGTCTGCGGGGGAGAGCAAGGTTTGCGCCGCGCCTTTTTCGAGCACCGCCCGCACGATTTCCGGATGCACATCCAGAGCGTTGTAGGACAAGATGCTTTCTTGTCCTTCTTGTCCTTCCGCCGTGGACTCCAGGTATTCTGCACGCTGGACGAGCACCGCCAGGGCCGCCGCCGCCCGTTCCGGGAAGCGGTATTCGGGCACGTGGGCGGCGCGGAAATGCTCGACCGCCTCCTGGATCAGGCGTTCCCCCATCAGGGCGATCACCACCGGTTTTTCTGCAGTGTAAATCACCGGGATGATTGCCTTGGCGATCCCGCCTGCGGTGTGCATGGGCGGCGGCGGTAGGATCACCATCACGCTGTGCACGCCCGGATCGGCCAGTAAAATCTGCAAACAGTTGGCGTATTGTTGCGGGGAGGCGGCGGCCAGCATATCCACCGGGTTGTGCAGGCTGGCCGGCGGGGCCAGCAGCTCGCTCAGGGCTGCGCGTGTCTCTGAGCTGATTTGAGCCAGGCGCAGGCCATTCCCCTCCAGCGCGTCGGCTGCCGTCACTCCTGGGCCGCCGGCGTTGGTCAGCACGGCCACCGCCCGCCCTTTCGGGGAGAGGCACCAGGCCAGGGCCCGCGCCCAATCGAACAGCTCCTCGGTGGTGTCGGCGCGGATCACCCCCGCCCGCCGGAAGGCGGCGTTGAAGGCGTTCTCCCTTCCCGCCAAAGCCCCGGTATGGGAGGCCACCGCCAGCTGCCCGCCGGCGTAGCGGCCGACTTTCAGGGCCACCACCGGCTTGCGGCGCGTCACCTCGCCCGCCTGCTGCACGAAACGCCGCCCATCGCTGACGCCCTCCAGGTACAGGGCGATCACATGCGTATACGCGTCCTCGGCCACCGGGGCCAGCAGGTCCGTCTCATTGACGTCGACCTGGTTCCCCAGGCTGACCATGCGCGACAAACCGAAGCCCTGCCCGCGCGCCCAATCGATCACCGCCGCGCAGATCGCCCCCGAGTGGGAGATGAAGGCCACGTCGCCTGGGGTGGGGCCGGGAGGGGAGAGAAAGGTGGTGTCCAGCGGCAGATGCGTGTCCAGCAGGCCGATGCAGTTCGGGCCGAGCAGGCGGATGCCATGTTCTTTCGCAATGCGCAGGCACTCCGCTTCCAGCGCCGCCCCTGCGGGACCCGTCTCACGAAAACCACCTGCGGCGATGATCGCCGCCCGCACCCCGCGCCCGGCGCATTCCAGGATCGCCCCCGGGATGGCCGCCGCCGGGATCAGCAGCACCGCCAGGTCGACCGGATCGGGCACCTCGCCCAGGCGCGCCCAGACCGGGCGCCCCATCAGGCTTCCGCCCTTGATATTGACGAAATGGATCGCCCCCCGGTAGCCGCTCTGCACCAGGTTGCGCGACAGCCCATAGCCCAGCTTGGTCGGATCGTGCGAGGCGCCGACGATCGCCACCCCGCGCGGCGAGAAAAAGGGTTCCAGGGAGGGGTCAGGAGTGGTTGGCATCTCTGCCTGCTAGACCCTGACCGCTTGAGCGTCGTTTATGTCTGCCATCATCTTTTCTCCATTCGAACTACCGCTAAAAGCTCTTCCAATCGATCCCAGGTCTCGACAGCGCCGCCTTCCATGCCGGACTGGAGCATCCCTTCCAGGTCTTCCAGCGTGTTGAAAGTAGTCCTGGACGTAATTTTCGTCTTGCCATCCGGCAGTTCTTCGAAGGTGATCGTTTCCGTGGATATATGGCCGGCCATGGGCTCGTATTCAAAGGTATAGGTCAGCCGCTCGGGCGGCACGACCTCTTTGTAAACGCCGTTGAAAGCGTATTCGTTGCCCTCGGCATCTTTTTGGATATACCGCCATACGCCGCCGACTTTCAGATCCATTTTGTCCACAACGATTGTCAGGTATCTTGGGCCCCACCACTTTGGCACCAGCTCTGGATCGGTACATACCTTCCACACGAGCTCACGCGGCGCATCGAAGACACGGGACATGGTGTAGGCGTGTGCTGCGCGGTCTACCACTAAATTATTCTTGCTCATCTAATTCTCCTTGTGTTCCAATCCAATGATCTGTTGTCCGTTATCTTAACCATCCAGCTATTTATATTGATTTGTCTTTGTCAATTAGCTTCTCCTTTCAATCGCTTCTTTTCCATCTCCAATACCCGATCCAAGGCATCAAAACGCTGGTCCCAGAGCTGCCTCAATTGCCTGGCCCATCCTTCCAGTTCATGCATGGCCTCTGGATTGACCTGGTAAATGCGCTGCTGCGCCCGTTTTTCAACCCGCACCAACTTAACCTCACGGAGGACTTTAAGGTGTTGTGAGATCGCTTGTGGGCTTATAGAAAATCGATCGGATATCTGCGTAGCCGATAAATGGCCATCCCTGGCAAGCATTTCGATAATCGTGCGTCTGGTAGGGTCAGCGAGTGCCTGAAATATATCCACACATCAATTATAAAGTAATTACTTAATTAAGTAAAGACTTAAATAAAATTTGTTATTGACGGACTGATCACTTCGACAAGTAGCTGACAGCCAAGTTCGCCTGGTCAACGAATTAGGCTTGGTGGGGTTAGGATAGCTTCCCCCCTTCAGGATACCGATGTTACTCTCGGGCACAGGATCGTTGGGGCTCAGCATCCCCATTGTCTTCCACCCCTTCATTGGTCAGGATTTTGCCGGTTCCCGAGGTCAGCGGAACTGTGATCCTCTTTAAACATGGTCAGTTCCTTTTCTTTTGACAGTTATTATGCAGCTACCTCTTGCCACAATCTTTGCAGCAATCCCTTGCCAGATTGGCTGATATTGAGTTCGTAAACATCAGGCATGGTCAGCGACTTCCAATTAGGGCCATGAGACTCGATTCGCCGCCGGGATGCGCGAAGGACGGGTTCCGCCAGGTTACTTCCACTCCATTGGTATGAT
>C687J35503_10000172_pt1 | contig 16050 bp, 31 predicted proteins | sample RifCSP19_3_FD_35503 | JGI IMG/M metagenome (IMG submission 35503)
TTTTGTTTTTTGTTCTTCCATGCCTATGCTTAACCTATGTAGTTTTTTTCCTGTTGCAAAGGAATTATTTTTTCTCGTTTATATTGCTTGAAAATTATGACAGTTGTGATTGAAGATAAGATTAGCATTATGAAGTAGAATAAGTTTAATGAACCTGCGTTGAGCCATGCAAAATAAAATCCAATATCAAAGAGCAGTGCGATAAGGAACAGATGAATTGTTTTCATTTTATTCTTATGATGTTCTTCCTATCATTTGAGTTGTATCATACAGTTTGAAAAGAGGTTGTGCGTAGTATACTATGTTAATTGAAGATGGCTTTGCATCTTTGTTTGTCAGAAGGTTATCTTCTATGGAAGTCAAGTCAAGATACAGAACCTCGCACACGTTGAATTTCTTGTTGAAGTTTGGGTAAGCAACTATGTCTAAATGCTGTCTTAATCGCAAGTCAATCGTGTTGCTGTATTGAGTTGTGCATAAAAGGATAATGTTACGTTTACGGATTTGCTGAATGAAGTTAGAGAAGTTTATACTTTCTGTTTTCATGGAACGTCTGCTGTCAAAGAAAATTTGCATCTCATCAATCATAAGAACACAGTTGTCTATTTTGCTGTTCTTGTCAAGGAGAAGGATTTCTTCGTTGCTTATGAATGTTCCGAAGGACAGGGTGAAGTTACGGAGAATTTTGAAACCGTTCTGGTAGTAACGCAAACCGTCCTTTATCATAGAAAGTGTTTTCCCTGCTCCTCTGCGTCCTTTGTATAAGATTATCATTTTTTCTTTTTTCTTTCAACAGGAAATTTTGTGTTTATATAATGCTTGATATATCTCAAAAGAATTACATCTGCAATCGTTGAATAAATTCCAACCATCATAGCAGTTGTAATGTTGTCTACAAAAGACATTTTATCGTTCCTTCATGGAACGTCGTTTCAGTTGCTCCTGATGGTATTTCCTTTTGTTTTTATTATGCTTCTTTCTTTTCTTTTTTCCCATTTTATATTATGTATGCTATTGAAATAAGAACACCGAGAAACATTCCATAAATTAATATTGCTATATCCTGCAACTTGTGGTATGTTTGGATTGACATTTTATTTCTTTGTCTGAACTATGTTTGCAAAATCAGACATTCCCTGAATTACTTCCTGTGTCTTGTCACCTCTGTTCATGGTTACGAATTCTGTTCTGCTTTTTCTTTCGTTGGAGATTTTTAATCGTAGATATTCATTTACAAATTCATCAAAGGCAGGAACAAGTTTATGCTTTCTCATGGAGAAGTTATTCCACATCAGCTTGTTTACAAGAACTATTTCCTTCCAATTTATATCTGTTCTTATGTCAACATCTTTTCTTTCTGCCTTGAACAGTTCCTTTGAGGTAAGGACATCTTTGTTCATTTCCTTGTTTGCAAAATATTCTTCAATATGGTTCTTTGCAGTTAAATCTTTTTTCCCTTTTATTATTCTCTGTGGAACAGGAAGGATTTCCTTTTCTGGCTCTGGTTCAGGAATGTCTATAATAGAAACAGTTCCTTGTTTTCCTCTTTGCTTTTTTATTGTTACTTTATTCTTTTTCTTTTTCATTTTGAATTAAGGAGTTGCAGGTGGTTTTCCTGTAAGAGTTCCACCACTTGCAAAGTAAATTATTACTCCAAGAATTATCAATCCAAAGACAACATTCCTGAAAGTAAGATACTGTGCAAGTCCACCAGAAGCAAGATTGTTCAAGTCACGAGCAACTTTTGTTTCAAGATAAACATTATACAAACGAGAGTTTATTATCGGCTCTGATTTTTTGTCAAAACGGATAGGGTTAGGATTGTCTATGTTGTAAAAGAAATATCTTTTGTTTCTCCACCAACCGAACCTGTCAAAGAAAGAACATTCGTTAACTGCAACGTTGAATTTCCTTTCATTTATTCCTGAACCGTGAGTGATTGTTTCATCAGTGCTTTTGAATTTCTTTTCTCCAACAAAGTCACCGTTGTTGTCATAGAAAACTGCAATATATTTTGTTCCTAAAAATCCCATGTTAAGCTATGTATTTCTTTCTCTCCTTTATGACTATTTTTTGAACAGGTTCTTTTGTATCGCCAATCAGGAACTCCTTACCCTCTCTTTTGTCAGGTTTCCTTTTATTGATTACAGGTTTATCAGAAGCAAGAACATTAAGAACTTTTCCCATATTAGTAACTCATCTCCGACTTCTTTTTCCTGTGCTTTATTATTTTTGATTTCTTAGTCATCTTCTTACTACTTTTCTTTTTTCTCATTTCATATCAACTCATATATATTTTTTACGTTCCTTGTTTATTTTGTTGTCAATTTTATTTTCCATGTAACCTTTTATGTATGCAGGAGCAAGTTCAGATTTCTTCTGTCCTTTTGGAACTAACGGATTGCCTGACTTTGCCTGAAACTCTCCGTAAGCATAAGCAAGAGCATCTGGTTCATTATGTTTCAGCTTTATGCTCATAACATTCTTCTCTCCCTGTGGAGTTAAAGTTCCGAATTTGATTGGTTGTTTTTGCATTTTATTTCATCTCCTAAATATATTTTTTTCTTTTCTTTTTAACTGCTTTTTGAATTTCATCATCATCATCAACATCTTCATCTTCAAAGAATTTCTTTTCCTTTTTCAGTTCTTGTTTAAGGGTTCTTTGCTTTTCAAAGACATCTTTGGATAATGGAACTTTATACTTTTTCTTTTCTTTATATCTGACACTTTCAACTGCTAATCTTCCCATCAATACCATGCTATCTTATCTCCTGAATTTGTTTCATTTTGCATTTTAATCTCTCTCTTAAATATATTTACCTCGTTCTTTTTTTCCTTCTTGTTCTATCCTGTCAATACGAACATCTTTGCTTCCTTTGGAACGTGCTTCATAAAAAAGTTTCTTTGCTTCGTCCTGTGTTTCAACAGGTTTTCCATACTTTGTTTTCCTTCCCAAGAAACCTGCTTTGTAAACTTGAAATTGCTTTTTCATTTTTTAAGTTCCTTTTTTCCTGCCTTTAAAATGTTCCTTCCAACTTTTCCTGCTTCTGTTCCGACAGCACTTCCGAACCTTGAAACTCCTTGAATGAAGGCAGTTCTTTTTGGGTGTTTCAGAGCAGTGTTTTGTTTCCTTACTTCTTCCAACTCTGCTTCCTTTTTTCTCCTTTCAATTATTTCCAAATTTTCTTTCTTCAATCTTGCAAGTTCTTTATCAATACCATTACCATTTTTCTGTTCCCTTCCTTTCATAAGAAACTTCGCATCTCGTTCCATTCCTGTTTGATTAGCCATGTTAATTCATCTCCTTAAATGTATTTACTCCTTTTTCTTTGAACTTGTTTTTCCCACTCATCATAAGGAATTTTATTTCCGTAGTAATCAACTGAATTTTCTTTTGTTCTTTTTTTAGGTGCTTTGATAACTCCTGCCTGTATCATGTCACGAGCCATTCTTCCATAACTTCCCTGCAATCTCCAAGCCATGCCTGTATCAACTAAATGCTGAAAGAGTTTCTTTGTTCCTTTCTCGTTAAGTTTTCCTTGTTCGTATGCAATTATATCATCTGTAACATTCATTTTATTTCATCTCCTAAACATATTTACTCCTGATTTTTTCTATTGTCTTTGAAATTTTTCCCTGATGAATTCTTTTCCTTTCAAATTCTGCTTCTGATTTTTTCATATAGCAGTTATCTCCAATCCTTTCTTTTCCTTCATAGATTGCATAGCATTTTTTGACTTTTAAACTTGTTTTTTTCATATGTATTTTCCTCTTGCCTTTTTTACTTTCTTTTCAATCATGTCAGTTTCAGTATTGTAAATATACAAGTCACCTTCTCTTTCATAGCCGACACTCTCCTGTTTCCATTTCCTTCCCCATGCACGTATCTGTTTCTGCAACTTGTTACTGTTCTTTGCATAAGCAGATTTGGAACTGAAACCTGTAACCTTTACAACTCCTTCACTAACAAGTTTGTTCTTGCTGTCAGAATAATATCCACCTGAACCTTTTACAGAAGTATATCCACCGTAGTTCTGTGAAAAGAATTTCCTTACAGCATTAACTCTCATGTTCATTTCACCGTGAGTTATCTGCCTATTGAAATCTTTTGTGGAAGGAACTATTATTGTCTGTTCAACAGGAAGGTGTAAAATTTGCTGTGTCATTTTATATACTTGCTCCTTTCTTTTTTTACTGCTGTTTCAACTGCATCAGGAGAATAATCTTTTTCTATTTGCCTTGAATTATCTGCCTTGAAACCATTCTGTTTAAGAAATTCTTTTATATGTCTTTTAGTTGTAGTAGAATAAGTTCCATGAATAATTGCTTTTCCATTTTCAATATGAGCAACATCAGTATCATAACTTCTGAGAATTAGTTTTCCATTTTCAGTTCTTACATTTGCTTTTCCATAAAAACTTTTCCTGCTATCATATTGTGGAATTAATTTTGTTTCCATTTTATTTGAAACCTCTATTTTTTCTTTTCTTGAATTCTGCCTTTTTCCTTCTCTGAATATCTCTTTCTGTTTCTGGTTTGCTCTCCCTGATTTCTTTCTTTGTTATCGGCATTTTATCCTCGTTAAATTAACGTTTTCTCTGTTTATATTTTTATCTGTGGTATTTTTCATTTTCGTTGTCATTCTTTAACAGCAACAAGTATTCCTATTATTATGAACAAGGCACTGACTAAAATATGAACCTGTGAGAAAAGGAACATCAATCCGAGCAGAGCAAGTAATGAGCCAGACAGGGTATATGACTTTATAATGAAAGCAGTAAGGGAAATCAGGACAAGTATAATTGCTATGATTAAATTTATTGTTTCTGTGAAATCAAAGGTTAAGATGCTTGTTCCGTATTTCTTTGCAAGTGATTGAACAAAGAAAACAAGTGTCTTTGTTGTTTCTTTTCCACCTTGTTTACAGTAAATTGTAAGTCCATACTCTCCTTTTACAGAAGTGTCTGATGCAGTTAATTCAAGATTATAGACAGAGCCATTCTGTATCATAGGTTCGTTGTTATGCAAGGTAATTCCATCAGGATTAACAACTGTTGCGTTGCATAAAGCAGTAGTGCAAAATGCTCCATCAATTATGCAGGGAACAGAAACATTAACAGGAAGGGATTGCTGATAAGTTGGTTGTGCAACTATGTTTGGTATTACCATGAAAAGTAATACTACACAAATCAGCAGGATATAATTTCTATGTTCCATTCTCCGTTGTCCTGTTTATTTATTTGTTCAAGATAACATCTTATTTTGTCTGTGATTTCCGTCGCTGATACATTTGAAAGTGAAATGTTTGCAATAGGATAAAATGTAAGTTCCCTTGTTCCGAAATTCCATACTCCTGAATTTATTGCATCATAATCTGTAACATCTTCTGTGAATGTCAAGTTCCTTGCTGAATAATTCCATATTTCTTCTGGTGTTGCTGATGCAGGATAAAATGTAAGGTTTCGTGGAATGTAACTCCATACTTTTTCAGAAAAGAAATCTCCTATTGAACTTGAAATTGTTCCTGCATAATTCCATGTTGAGTTTGCAAATTGCATTAAGATGTTAGGAGAAATTTCTCCTGCATAGTTCCATACTCCTTCTGCTATTGAAGTTGTGTTTACAGGAGCAGATACGTGCATCTCTGAACTTCCCTTGATGTCTGTAATTATTCCTGTTGTCTTTTTTATTTGAATGTTAAGCCAATTATCATATTCAAAGAAAGTAGAGCCGAACTGTGCATAAGTTCTAATTCTTATAATTCCTGACGGAGAAATGATGTCTGTCAAAGGAAGGGAGTTTGATGCAAATTCTCCGATACCAACAGGAACAGAAGTCGCAAGTCCTGAATAAGTTAATGTGTTTGGAAGAATTATCCAAGAAGAAGAAGTCCAATTCCATACTGAAAAGTTTATTGTTGATTTCACGGAACTTTCTCCCATGTAAAACAAATCTATGTTTGTTATGTTGCTTAAATCTGAAATATGGATTGTTGTATCAAAATCGTAATATGCTTCGCATACCTTTGGATTTCCTGTTNAAGATGAGCAGGAAGTATAAATCCAATCTTCAAAATCATTCAGGAAAATTGCATCTCCGTTGTAAGTTCCTGATGTAACTGTTCTTGTTGGTTTGTTTGTTTCTGCTCCTTCCAAGTCATAAATCCAAGAACCTAAAAAAGAATAAGAGCAAGTTGCTGAAAGCATATAAACTCCAAGAGTTGAAGGAGCATCTAAATCATAGTAATAGACACCATCAGAATTGTTCAAATAAAGCATAGGTGCATCATTCAAGTAAGGTGAATGAGATGAATTCACATCAAGAGGATTGTAAATATCAAGATAGCAAGTTCCATTATTTATTTCTAATCCCTGATTGTCTTTCAACTGCAAGAAAACTGTTGCCTTGTCGTCAGGAGAATATTCTGTTCCTGATATTTTTATATCTCCCTGTGGATTGTTTGTGTAAGTCAAGTCAATCCAACCAAGAGCAGAACCAACATCTTTTGTTGACGATAAAAGAAGATTATAATCTCCTTCCTTTGTTATGATATTAGAGCAATCAAAAGATGCCTGTGTAAATCCTGAAAGAGTTGCAGTAAATATAGGATTGTTGCAACTTTTTAAATTTACAAATAATCTTATGTCTTGTGGAGATGATGTTGCATAAGTTTGAAATACAATTATTGCAGATTGAATTTTAGTAATTCTGTCAGATGGATTTATATTTAAATCAAAAGAATAATTCAAATTTTTTGTTATTGAAGGAACATAGGAAGGATTTAAAGAAATTCTATTATACTGCTGTGTTGGGTTCTGCTCTGCTGAAATTGAAGGAAGAATAGACATAAGAGCAACCATCATCATAAGCAGAACCACTGCTATTGACTTGTTCATTATCCTTCTTTTTTCAACAACAACATATCCGTTCATCTTAACATAATCAAGAGCATAATCTACAAGAACAACTTCTTTTCCGTTTACAACTTTATTGCTCACTGCACATCTGATAAGGTTCTTTTCTTTTTTCATTTTATGATTATTTGCTCCCATTTTATTGTGTTCTTTTGTTTATATCTTTTTCCAATCTCTCTCTTTAAGGAAGGAACAGTTTAATTGCACTCCATACTATTGAAATGAAAAATAATATGAAAAATGGGATTGCAATTTCCGAAGGAACATAAGTCCATACATTTATTTGTTCAATTACAAAGCCAATCATTCCTGAAATAAAAAAACTATCGGCACTGTTCACTTTATCAACTAAATTATTGTAAAAATCTGAAACTCCCAAAGAACTTTCAGGATTTGGAACAGAAGCATCTATGTCAAAAGATGCAAGTATTAAGTTCAGTGTAAGAGCAACAATAAAAAGAATTATCAGAGAAGCAAACAAGGGAGTATAGTTTCCTTCTCCTCTTTTATTTTCAGGTAGCAGATTTAGTTTCTTTCTTTTTGTTTTTTGTTCCATGTTATTTTTAATCCTCTCTCTTATCCTCTCCTGAATTTGAAGTAAGTTAAAATCACTCCCAATAAGACAAGAAGGATTACAACTCCTATTCCTATATATCCTATAAACACGAAGTAAATGAATTCAAGGATTGATATTATTGATGCAAGAACAAGAGCAAGTTCTATGCTTTCTTTTCCAACGATAAGTATAGCTACAACAGATGCAATTATTACTATCAGTGCAAAGGCAAATCTTTCTGCACTTGTAAGAAGTTCTTTGTCAGGGAAAAATGTAGTGAAGCCAGAAAGGAATGTTCTTGTAAATGAAAATTCTGCTCCTGCTATTTCTGATGTTGTTATTGAAAAACTTTGAACATCAAATCCGTTGCTGTTGATTGCATAAACGGTAAAATTTGTAACTCTGTTCTTGTTCAAACTTTCAACCTTGAAAAGAATATCATTTGGATTTATCTGTCCATCAAGAGTAACTTTTATATCTCCACTGATTGAAATAGCAGATTGATTTATGAACCTGCTCATGTTTACTGTCTGGTTCAAAGTTTCATCAAACCAAGAAACATTAAAACTGTCATAATTGCTATAATGTCCATTTATAGAATATGCTATGAAATTTGAAACAAAAGTATCTTCAAAATCAACAAATCTTAATGGAACTGTTTGCGACAGTTGGCTAAATGTTCTTGCATTACCAGAATTAAAAAGGTATGTTACGTCGTCAGAAGAAAAGAAATAATCCTTAAACATTCCAATTTCATCTATCTGAACAGATTGATTGTTAGCTGTTTCAGTTCCCATGTTAAGAGTATGAAAACCACCAAACTTTTGTGATGCACAATCGCTTTGAGGGTAAACCATTCTGTAAAGATTTAAACTATTCCCAGATTGAGCTAAATTCCAATTTACTGATTTAACATTATGATTATTAGCAACTGTATCATAACAACTCCAACCAATTAATGTTTCATAAGTTTTTACACCATTAACCCAGACAGTAATAGCAGAAGCAAAGCTATAAGTCGGAGATGGCTTTATTGCAATAGCAATAAAATTCCAATTATTAGGAGATAATGAACCCACTCCCACTTGTCCGTTGCTTGTAATGGAAAAATTTGTAGTTCTAAATAAATTGATTGTAGTTGTTGCATTTGATTTAACCCAAAAGCTGACAGAATAAGTTGTCATAGACGGTAATTCAGCAAAACTTTTATTGGAATTATTATACCATAAATGAGAACTTCCTAAAATTCCTGCTTCATTCAAAATAACTCCTGTTCCTATTGTTCCATTTTTGGTATTATTTGCATCTATCAAGATTGTTCCTGATGTTTCATCTGATTTATAATAATTGTAAATACTGTCTGATATAGATGCAGACATCAAGGGAACAATAAAAACTGAAAGTAAAAGAAGCAGAGCAATAAAATTTATTCCTGTGGCTTTATTCTTTTTTTGTTTCATTTTTTATTTGTTTTTAAATTAACGGCAGTTGCTATTGCAATTATAATAACCAAGCTTAAAAGTATTCTTACCCACGAAGGCATATCATCACTTCCATAATTAAAAACAAAATCAAAAATACTTCCACCTGTTCCTGCTGGAATTATAACAAGTCCATCATCAAAATTTTCTATGTAAAATGTTTGAAATCCACCATTTCCCTCAACATTATCAAACATTCCTGACATAAACCCTGCATAATTCCAATCTCCTATGCTTCCTGTATAATCATAAGTTTGGTAATCAATCAAATTAGTTCTATCTGAATTATTGTAAATTCCAACGGAAATATTGTTTCCTGTTCTTATTACGGTAAAATAATAATTTGTATTATAATCCAAATTCAAAAGTGAAATTGTGGTTGGAGAACTTGGATAATTTAAAGCATCTATGCTATAATCACTTGCATCTTCATAAACATATAAAAGAAAATCATCGGTATTAAAATTATCAACTGAATTTCCTGCATTTGAAATGCTATAAATGACAGACACGGTATATGGATTAACAAAACTTACATTCAAGGTAAAGTTATGCTGAAAGTTTCCATTAAGATTGTCATATTGCTTTTGAACATAAAGAGAAGTATTTGCATTTGCTTGATTTTCAGAATAAGCTATTTTTGAAGAAGTTACTGTCAAAAGATTTCCTGCTCTTGTTCCAAAGTTATAATAATCTTCTGACAAATTATAAAGCCCTGTAATTTCTGTTTGGTTCAAAGCCCTGTTCCAAATTACAGGTTCGTCCATATCTCCTTTATATGCTTCTGATACCTGTCCTTCATATCTTGCTAAATGCATCGTTGCTGTTCCATCGTTAAAAGTTCCTGCTGATGAATTTACAAGAACTCCATCATAGTAAAATTCAAAATGTGTTCCGTTGTTCTGAAATATTATGTGATGATAATTTCCATCATTCCAAGCACTTCCTATATCAGAAGAAATTATCCAAGTTGAAGGAAGTCCGAAGCCACCGTAATAAAATTGGAAGGAATGATTGTTGTATTCTGTTGTCAAGGCATATTCATGTTGCTCTCCGAAAAACCATCTTCTGTTTGAGTTTGTTGCTGTGTCATTTGAATTAACCCACATCTGAATTGCAAATTCTCCTGATGGAAGTCCTCTTATCAATCCATAGCCACCATTAAAAGAATATGATTTGTTCTTCAAGCCATTCTGATTGATTGTGACAGAACCAACAACAGTTCCGTCATAATTTCCTGTTTCGTCATAAATCGTTGAACCTGATGGTTCGTCTAACCTATACAAAGCTATTGTATCACCTGTTGAACCCAACTTTGTTGGATTAGAAATATCCCAAGTTGTAAAATCCTGCTGAATAGCAGAAACATAGTTCAAACTAAAAAAAACAAAAAGTAAAAAAAACGAGAGAAGCATACCTAACGTCTTTTTTTGACTTGTGTGACTATAAGTATTGTTTCTTTTCATTCTCTCTTTTCATGGACAAGAACTTATTTAGTAAAACTTCTGTATACGAAAACAACAAGTCCTATTCCTATGATAACTGTCAACAGAGTTACAACCCATGCAGGTGCGTCAGCAACGAAACCTGCATTAGCAAGTCCGTCAGTTCCGAAGATGACAGGTGCAAGAACAACTGTAAACAATATCAAAAGGACACCAGATAGTAGCTTGTCTATATTTGCGTTCACGTTTGATGCTCCTTTCTTATTCACTTTAAACACCTTCAAAATATCTAATATATTCTCCTTTATAAATATATTTATAAAGTTCAAATTTTTGATAGGTAGTGTAAAACACACCCAGTTTATACCAACCCCACTTTTCATACAAAAAATGACAAAAAAAAGATGATAAAAAAAAAGAGTTTACCGTCGGTGAGCAAAAAAGAGGAAAAAATGCAAAAAAGCCAAAATGATGATTTACCGTCGGAAATCTCAAAACAGCAAATTTCTGAATTTATCAACATATCTTTGGCTACAAGTCGCATAAAAAAGATAGTAGTTGAGGAGAAAAAGGGTGATTGGGAGTTCAGAACTAACATAAATTTATTCATTTTTGGTAGGATTGGCTCAACAAAAAGCACCTTTTTAGGTGAAATTGCACGGAAAACAGCAGGAAAAGAGCCATTTACGGACTTAACTTACCCTGCTTTGATAGGCAGTATTGATAAATTAACAAGGCAATTATTGATTGGTGCTTGTTGGGAGTGCAGGAATTCCCTTTTGTTGCTTGATGAATTTGATTTTGGAAACAGAAAAAAAGATGCAATAAGAACTCTTTTGCAACTTATAGAAGGTGGAAAATACAGCAAGAAAATTGCAAGTTTTTCTGCTCCAACGCATGAAAAAGATGGTGATTTGTTCTATTCTTTTGAGAATGGAACGTTCAATATAAAGACAAGATTTGCTCTTATAACAGCAACCATGAAAAATCCTTATCAAACTCAAAATGCTGAATTAAAAGCACTCATGTCAAGGAGCATCTGCATACCTCTTTATCCAAATAACAAGGAACTAAAAAGAATTGCACAAGGTTATCCTATCTTCACTTACAAGGAAATTCCTGTAAAAGAAGAAGTGAAAATAAACAAAAAAGATTATAATAGAATACTGAATTATGTTGACAACAGAAACGACGGAACAAATTATTTAAGAATTGTAGGAGATTGCGTAAGAGTTTTTGCTGTTCTTAAAAAACACAATTTCAAATTGTATAGCTTAATAATAAAATTCGGACAGAAAAAATTCACATGGAAATAGAAAAAATTAAAAAATTGGTTTGGGAAATGGGAACAAGTGGAGTTGAAAATTGGGAAATTGTTCAAAGATTAGAAAGATACTATGGAGTTATCATGACAGAAGAAGAACTTGTAAAATTCATAAACAAAAATTTCAGAGGAAAAAAATGAAACAAGAAGAAAAGATTGCTCGTGCATTTTGGACAGGTTGGTTTGCAGGTTGGTATCTATTGTTTACAATAATTTTTTTTGCCTATGACAGATTTAAAGAAACAAATAATCAGGAAACATTCTTCCTTATTTCACAGATGAGTTTATCCATGCTTCTTTTTTATTTCCTGAATATTCTCATGGATAAATGGAAATCATATTCAACGGAGTTACTCCGTTCCAAGAAATTAAATAAAAAATTGAAAATAGGAGAAACAAAAGATGCCGAAACCTAAACAATCACAGCTTGATGACTTTTCCGACAAGGACAAAGTTCAAGGTGGAAACTTTTGGGATTACAAGCAGGAGCAATCTGTAATAGGATTATTCAGAGAATGGCTTCCTGATGGTTTTGGAGAACACGCAGTTCTTCAAACAGAAGAAACTCCATCTTTGCACCTTCCAAATCTCACTGCTCTTAATGGAAGATTGAAAGCAGGACTTGTTAAGTCAGGAGATAAGGTTAAGATACAATACATAGGAGTTACAAAATCCAAAAAGACAGGCAGGAATTATGAGGACTTTGACGTTTTCATAAAATCTGCTTGATGACACCAGAAAGTAGCTACAAGGAACAGTTATATATTTAAAGTTATTTTTTCTTGTTCCTGTATCTATTTTCAATAATAGACGAGGGAGAGAAATGAAAAAAAGAACAAGGAAAAATGTTCAGAGAGAGAGAAAAAGCAAGAGTTTTACAAGGAACTATCTTATTCTGCAACAAGAATTTCTTTTGAATGTAAAAAGTCAAAAATATAAGATTTCAGGAAAAGATTATAAAAATCTTTCAAAAGCATTTAAGAGCAAGAAGCCACTTACAGTTTACAGCAAGGCAATAGTAAAAAGAAAAGTTGTCAGGAAAAAACTATTTGATATTTCTCCTATCAAGCCAGAGATAACAAAAAAAACAAGAACAAAAACAAGGTATCAATTATCTTATACATTAGCAATAAGAGAGCCACCTTACTTTGTTTCAATAAAGGCAGTTACTATTGACAGAACAGTTACAAAGGGATTAAGGATTGCTATTGATAATGTCATAAAACAACTTTCAAGAAGAAAAAATATAGATTTTTCAGTTTTCAACGACGGTTCTTATATGGGAATTTCTGCTCAAACTATTCCTGCATCTATGAACAAGGAACTTGATGATGGAAGTGTTTGGATTGAAATATTCGTCGGTGGTGACAAGTCAAGTTCCATTTCTGCAAAGAGCAGTGAAGGAAAAACCGTCGGAGTTTACATGAATTATAAGGAGATGCTTCAATTCCTATGAAAATAATAACCTCTGACATAGACAGCAAAAATCAACTTGAACTTGTCTGGTATGTCTATCAAGGATTAAAGCACATTAAAAGTATAAAGGAAATAGAAATTGTTCCTTCTGTCAGAAAAGGTTTTCATATTACAGTATGGACTTCCTTCCCTTACAAAAAGAAGCAGATTTTCAAGTTAAGGAAAATTATTGGAGATGATTTAAGGAGAACAGAGATTGATAAACTTCGCAACATAAAAGAAACATTTTTCAACAAGAAGGAAAAACTTAATTTAAAATGAAACAATTAATACTCACGGTGCAGGAAGATGGCTTCTCCTTGCAGGAAAACGCTGTCCTCTTTTCAACTGCACCGTGTATACTCTTGCAAAATCAAGGGAGCAGGAAGGAGAAAAAAGATATTGCATCTTTCAAAAACCATTCTCCTTCTTGTTTTAAAAAATGAATTACTGTGATATTTGTGGATTGGAAATCACCGACGAGGAATTGAAAATAATAGGAAATGACACATATCACTTTGAATGCTACGAGGAGCATAGGTTTGATGATATAGATGATTAAATGTTAAAGAAAATGCTTTGCAGGAAACGTTGCAGGTGTGGAAGAATGATTTTGATTGATGCAAGGAACAAGAGAAGCAAGGTTGTATGTGCTACCTGCAAAACTTACGGATATGAATTAAGCAGGAAAATGTTTTTAGGTTCAGAGAGAGAGGTTACAGCAACATAAAAATGATAACAATAAAAACTTTGATTGAAAGAAGAATGAAAAGGAAGATTGCCGACGGAGAACCTGTTTTAAGGAGTTGTTGGAACTGCAACTCTGCACATGAGCATCTTAAAAATGAAAAATATCTTATCTACTGCTTTGCTTGTGGAAGGTTCTATCTTAACGGGAATGAGTTAATATGACAGAAACTTATATCGGAACATTACAGGAAAAATCCTGTCCCAACTGCGAAACCTTTGAAGAATGTTACAACAATAAATGCACCTGTCGTTGTCACACAACAAAAGAGAAAATAGAAGTAACTGTTCCTATTCTTCCTTATGAAACTTATCAAGAAAGAGTGGAACTTTTTGAAAAGGAACTTGAAAGAATAAAGAAAGTTTTTCCCAGATACTATGTAATTCTAATAACTAAATACAAAGAGATATTTTCAGGAACATGATTTTTGTCTGTGAAAAATGCAATAAAAAGTTTGACAAGAAAGAGGACATAGTAAATCATATCAAGGAATATTTCCATTACACCTTTTCCCTTGAAGGAACTAACCTGATACTTGCCTTTGTTTAAAATGACAATCAATATATACATTCTCCTGCTCCTCTTTTTCATAGCAGTTTTCATTTACTTTTTCAGGAAAATATCCCTGTTCCTTGCTCTTGCATTTGGAATTGGTTACCTGATTTTGAAGATAATATGAACTATACAATACATCAACTTTCAAAAATAAATGCACCAGAATGGCTCTAATAGAGAGTTTTTTGCAACATGAAGATAAAATTACCTGACTTTTACAAAACATTCATTATAACAATAACAATCTTCTCCGTAATCTTTTACGGATTGTCTATGAACTTTCAGGCAATCCAAAGCAATCACGGACTTATGCCTGTAAAGACAGAATACACTTCCCTTGACGGTTACATTTCAGGAGAGCATATTTATTATGTAAATTCAAGTTCAATCAACAACTCTGCGTTCACAGACATCTATCCTTTTGCAAATACAATTTACAGTTTAGGAGATATTTTAATTATTTTCGGTTTCAGTGCTTTTGTAATTTATTCTGTTGTGATGATGCACAAGTATCATAAATGGAGAAAAAGAGAGAAACTCCTTGAAATTATGCGTTCACCGTCGGTAACATATAATATTCAACTACCTAAACCTTTATAAACCTACTAACTAACCTACTAACATGATAAAAATAATATGCAGGAACAGGAAATGCAATCATAGATGGATATACAAAGGCAACTCAAAATTTTATGCAACCTGTCCTCGTTGCTATCACAAAATAAATTTAAGGACTTCCTATCATAAGGAACTCCATGCAACAAAACTAAAATGAGAATATTCAAGATAACAGACAAAATTGAAGTTGTATGCAAGGCAGAAAGAACTCGTTCAGGGTTCAGGCATCTTGCAACTTTATTCATAAATGAAGTAGAGCATGAAACTGAAAAGGTATGCTACCTCAACAGGACATGGGAAAGTTATGAATTTCAAACTGTCCTTCAAAAACTTTTCAATAAAAAATCTTTTTCTCTTTCAGATGCAGAAAAGAAACAGTGCCTTGAATTCTCCGAAAAAGATAACACAGATTGGAGCAACTTCAAAATGGTTTCACAGATTGCAAGGTTAGGTGATGTCTTTACTTCAACTCCAAAAGAAAGCAACGATTGGAAAACAAGAATGATTAAGGCAGGTTTCGGTGAAGCCATACAGATACCAGAAGATTGGAACACCTTATCAGAAGAAACAAAATCAACAAGATTAAATTTAGTTATTGAACAACTTTCAAGTGCAGGTTCAGAGAGAAAGGTTCAATAAAATGGGACACGATATATTTTCCTATGACTTGAAAAAAGTTACTTACTTACGCAGAAGTATGTGGAGCAAAACAATAAAGGTTCTCTATGAACTATTAGGAGCAGAAGATAGTTTTCAATCTGTTTCAGGAAACGGTGACTATCATTTTATAGAAAAAGAAACCTTTGAACTTGCACTGAAACAACTTCCAAAATCTGCATTAAAGCATACAGACGAAGAAGATTACAAGGATTATTCAGCTTTCATTCAATCCTGCATCAACTACTGTAAACTAAACAAAAAGGACGGATTGCTTATTCAATTCACATAAAATGA
>C687J35503_10000181_pt1 | contig 15765 bp, 31 predicted proteins | sample RifCSP19_3_FD_35503 | JGI IMG/M metagenome (IMG submission 35503)
TTTTTAACGGCTGGTTTATGAAAGATGCCTTGTGACATGACTAAGCCAGCGAGACCTAAACATGCCTTATCAAAAAGCGGGTATGCTTCGCGTAGCTTACTGTAATGTTTATAGCGGGATGCCCAACTGTTCTCGTTTAGGTTGTAGATTTTGCGTTGTGGTTTACTGGTGCCTGTTTTGTCGAATGCTGCTTTATAGTTCTCGCTGATTCTCGGCATAGGAATCTGAGTGGTGAAGCCTGTAGTCAAGTTGTTGTCTCCGCTGTTTTTGTGAAATCTACTTTGAATCCTGAATCGTTAAGTACCCCTCGGGTTGCGCATGACCCGCATTTGAAGGCTAGTTCCCAACCTGTTTTTCCCTCTTCCAATACTTGAAGAGTTAACTTTTTTTCGTGGCATTTAGGGCAAGGTTGGGACTCTGTGAATTCTTTGTGGATTTTGATTAAGTCTATTTTCAAGTCTGAATCGAAAGGTTGTTTTTTACGTTTGAGGATTGTGTAGTTGCCTATTTTCATTTTGTCACCTTAAGAAACTAATCTCTGCCTTCGTATCGCTTGACAGGATTGTTAACATTAAGCTGTCTGCGTAGTCTGGGCTTTTGCCTTCTGGGTCTTTGATTTTGATTTTGCTGAGCGTGGTGAACTCGTAGCGCATTTGTGAAAGTTGACTGATTAACTTGTGATTGTTGGGTATGCTGATTAGGTTTTTTTCGAATAGTTCGCGGAGGTGCCACCAGCGCTGAGACTTCAAGTTCATAAAGCGTTTAGAGTTGTAGCTTGAGATTGGTGCTTCGCCGACTCTGATGCTGTTGACTTTGTGTCCGAGCTCTTTTAGTTGGCTATAGACGCCTGCGCCTACGCCTATACTGTCAACGTTCACGGATTCTTTTTTGGGGATTATGGTTGATACGTGGTTTGCTGTTGGGATTGTTTCTCGTTCTCGGATGTACTGTTGTTCTCGAACTGCGTATTGGATGCTGTCTGTTTCTGCTCGGGTTAGGATGGTTAAGTCTGCGCCTTGCTCAGCTACATCTAAGCCCCAAACGGTTTGGGTTGGTGTTGTGAATATGACTTGTTTTTTGGTTGCTCGCTCTATCCAATCATATCGGATTAGGGTGTCTTCGCCTTCTACGCTAAACTTGCTTTCATAGAGGACGTCCCACTCATACTGTGAGAGGTCTTCTTTTTGTTCTTGCAGATATGGTTTTGAGACTCTGCCTTCCGCGAGTGCTTGCTCCCAGTTGATATGTATTCTTTTGAAGTGGGGATTTTTCCATTGGCGGTAAGCGAAGTTCAGCATGTTCCACGGGTTTACGATTGTTACGAGTTTGCTATCGGGTGAGTCGCCGAGCATTCGGCTTATTCTGCTTGTGTAAACAACATCCATGATTAGGCACGCTTCGTCGAGGACGACTATGTCGCCGCCGAAGCCCATTAATTGTTTGCCTGGATCCTTGCTGTTCTCTTCGCCATGCGCTGTTAAAGTGATGAGTTCGCAGCCGTTTTTGAATGTGATACGTTTCTTACTCATTTCTGATTTGAGGTGTTCGGGTCCTGTATGTTGCTGGTGATCTACTAGGTTGCTTAATGTTTTATTAGTGGCTATGAGTTCTGCCATGTAGTTGCGGATTATATTTGTTTGGTCGATTGTTGGCGCGATGATTAGGATTCGTTTGTTGCCGTTGCTTAATATGTAGAGTAGGAGTGCGATTGCGACTATGCGGGTTTTGCCGTATCGTGTCATGCAACAAATTATTAAGCGTTTAACGGTTGGGTCTAATACTGCTCCGACTATTTGCTGTTGCCCTTGAGTCAACTTGTAACCTAAGCTTGTAACTTGTTGGAGTTGCTGCAATCTTCGTCACGGCTTATTTTGATTAGTTCATTTATTTCGGTTGTGATGTCTATGTGTCCCGCATTGATTTGGATGTTGTCTTTCAATGCGTCAAGGGCTACTTTGTTGGCTGAGATGATTATTTGGGTGATGTACAGGATTGCTTTCAGTTGGTTGCTGGGTCTTTTTTTCCCGTCGTAGATTGCTTGTCGTAGTTCTTTGAGTTTGTCTCTTTCGTTGCATACTTCGAGGATTATGTCTGCTTTTGTCGGTTGGGTAGGGGTATCGGTTAATGGGGGTTGTGCTTGGTTCATTTTGGCTAACGCTTCGGTTTCTGTGATTATTTCTTTTTCCTGTTGTGTGGGAAAGAAGTCGTTTATGGATAGTTCAGTCATTTTTAGAATACTCCTAGCAGTTTCAACGTTATTAAGCCGGTTATGAGGATTGCGGTGTAGATAAGTTCTGGTCCTGCCTCTGAGATTAAAGCATTAAGGAATTTCATATGTGGTCAACGTTTACGGTGTTGTATGGTTCTCGGTTCTCTAGTGATTCAAAGTCGCAGACATGAATGTCATCGCAGAGTTTGCATTCTGCATTCATAAATTTCAGATTGAGTGTTCGACGGCATTTAACCTGCTTCATGCTAATACAACCCGAAGAGTTTTCCAGCGAGTAAGGCTAAAGCTAAAATTGCGATGTACGCGAGTTCTGGTCCTGCCTGCTCAATGAGGGCTTCAATGGCTTTCACTTTAACTTACCTCTCTTATCCTGTGATTTGGATATTGAAGCTGAAGGCGCCTACTGGTGCCAACCCACTGAGTGTTAAGGTGAAAGTGACGACTTTACTGCTGCCTGCTGTAAGAGGTACTCCGTTGTCATCCCAGGATACTATGCCAACGCTTGTGGTAGCTGCCATTGAAAGTGCTGCTGTGGTTTGTCCGCCGTTGTTTGTAATTGTGACAGTTCGTGATATAGCTGCAGTGCTGCCATATGGTATGGTGCCCCAGTCGATTGTGCTTGGTGAAGCGGAGAGGTTAGCTGACCCTGTGATTGTGCCTACTGTTGGGATGCTCAAGGTTGTGATTGCGTATACTCCTATTGCGGTTGTGATAAGAAGTATGCCTATGATTATGATTATTGCTGGTTTAGTTAGTTTTGGCATTTTCGGAATATTCATTTTTTGTTTTCCACCTCCACTTATTTTATATGGATTTCAGGCGGCGTCTTCAAAACACTATACACCTTTCCATCCACAGGATTCGTGACTAACGCGCCATTTGCCGCTGACATGAGGTTCATTACAAACTGGGCATTTTCGTCTTTAGCGGACTGCACTTGCACTTCCAGATTTTTTACTTCGTTCAGTTTTGGTTCGATTTCCACTTTGTAATCGTTGAATTGTTGTTGGACGTCAGCGACCTTCGTAGTTGCCTCAGACAGTTTTGCTTTGGCATCTTCAAATTGCGCGAACGCTTTGGCTTTCTCTGTTTTAGCGGCATCTATTGCTGAAGTTGCGGCGGTATTAATGTCGGTGGCTTGCTGTTTTGCGCGATTAATTTTGCTGAGTGCTACTCCTCCAAGCGCGGTTACGGTTCCGCCTGCCGCGACGACCGTGGGAATATTAGCTTTCACGTAGTCAGCTGCTTGGGTACCTAAGCCTGCGGCTTGCCCCAACACTTCTGATGCGACATCCATGAACTCGCGTTGCTCAAAAATTGAACGGAACAACACGTAACCGCCTATGGATAATGCTGCGATTATGGCTATTACGATTACGATTTTAACTATTTTATTCATGGGGTTGCCTCTGGTTTAAATTGAGCAGTAACCGTTAACGGTTGCTGAACCTTAACTGTGTATGGATTGCTACTGAACGGTATTCCGCTATTGGGAAACCAATAGTTGAAAACAAATCCTTCTTTCGCCGTTGCATTTAAACTTAAGGTGTCACCACTGGTACAGTTGAAACTATAGGGCAGTTGCATAGGCAGAATAGTCCAAGGTTTTCCCGAGGGACTATTTTGATTTGTGATTTGTATAGATTGGATACCGATGTCAGCGTTTATGGTTACCGTGTAAACTTTCCCTACGGATCCACTTTGTGCAGTTCTTGGTCCAGGCGCAGATGCAGCGATGAATACTATAACTAGTAGAAGTATGATGCTACCAAGGATTAAGAAAATACGGCTGTTTTTAAAGGGCATTGTATAGTTACACCTCCCATTCAATAAATGGAGGCGGGTTAATCATCCCTGAATCTCCGTCAGGTAGTTCTGGGGTGTATGGCATTTTAAAGCGGCGTTTACCGTCCAATATCTCAGCTATGAAAGCATCGACGTCAAAGATGTATTGTGCGGATTCATGTGTAATTGCGCGGTCAAACTGGTATAGCACTGTGTGGTTGGTTATGCCACCTTTCCGCCCATCACTATTTTCGGCTGGTGCAACAACTGTTTTTGCTAGTACAAGTTCTTTTTTGAAGAAACGGGGGTATTCGCCTATTTCAGCGCAGTCTGCGAGTTCGCAGAGTTTGTCACTAGGTAATATTTTATCGATGCTGGATGATTCAAAGTGTTTTTGGATGCCGTTTATTTTACCTCTGTAGAATTGACCAGACTTCATTGAGAAATCACATCGTAAGTTTTAGCGAAGATGTCCTTCTTAATTGGGTAAAGTTCACCTTGAACGCCTCTAATTATATAGTCTTTGCTTTTATTCGCCAACAATATTCCTTCGTGAGTATGGACTGCCTCTGTTAAACCGTCAACTCCACGGTATTCTATTTCCAGAGGTTTTTTTCGAGCTTTTTTCCATTCACTCATATTTACACCATTGTAGCAAACTCTTTCAGCCACTCAATCTCACGGTTAAACCAGTACTCACTGAATTTAGGTCTGTTAACGTTGTGCTCCCAGTCGGGACTATCAAATATGTTTCCGCGGCGAATCTTAGGCTGAAGATTTGCTTCATCCCAGTAAACCACGTTGTTTTTTGCGTCTTTTTCTAATTCGAAGAAGCTTGGGAAATACTGGACATTTACGTTTAGACTGACGATGAGGCTATGGGTTGAAGGGAAAAAGGCTTTCACGAATGTGTCTAGTGATTCGTTGCTAATTTCAGGGTTAAGAGGGTCGAAGGGTCGGCTAGTGAAGTTTGCTATGGTTTGAGCTATGGGAAATAGTAGGTCGCAGGCAGTTACGACTACGCCGATGCGTTCAAGAGGCGGCGAGTATCCTTTGTTGTTGTGTTTGTATTCTATGATGGGTGTTAGCATGCGAGCTATGTTTACGTCTGGGTGTTTGCTCATGCCTTTAATTTGAGGCTCTGGCTTGAAAATTGGCAATCCTTCGGCTCGTTCAGCGTTGATGATTGGAAGCAGTGCGGAGCAATAATTCACGGTGTTTGTTAGTTGGTCTGTCCCTTGTATTGCTGATGCTTGCTCGAGCGTTCTTGCATTGCGCACTTGAGTTATTAGTTGAACGAGTGCTTCACCTGCAAAGTCGATGACAGGCATATCTGCTTGACGTTTTGTGGTGAGCCATTTAGAGCCGAAAAATGTTGGTTCTTCCCATTCAAAAGTGAAGCCTGGCTTAACTATGGTGCTTGTAAGGACTGGTGTAGCTTCTGGAAAATGGCCGCATCTGAGTTCTGCGATGTCGTCAAGAATGTTGGTTGCGCCTTCTTTTATGATGGCGCGGAAACGGCTGTTTGACTTGACGGATTCTGATGCTTTGTATTGTGCTGTGGCGCCTAGTCCAGCGAAATGTGTGGTTTTGCCTGCTCGCATCGTGCCTAAAGCAACTATTGTTTTTTTGCTTACTTTGGTATCTAAGATGCTGCCCATGTTGCCGTTCTTTTGTGGGGGTTCCCAGCCAACAAGGTCTTTGAGTCTTTGGGTTAAACTCATTGGCTAATCACCGTTTCCTCTCCTTTTTGTGGTTGCTGACTTATTGTTTGTCCTGGATGTGTATAAGTCGGCATTGTAGTAGTAACTTTACTGCCGATAAAGTATTTCTGAACAGTATAGTAGCAGAGAACGCCAAGCAGGAATAAGCCAGTAGAGAGTAGGAGTGCGTTTACTATGTCATTGCTTCCCCACATGAATACTGAGAGATAACCGTTACTGGCAGGTGATAAGTCAATGATTCCTAGGGATGCGCAGATGATGATTGCGACAACTGATATTAAAGCTATGAAGATTAGTGCCCATGCGCTTTTAGAGAGTTTCTTTCTCTGAGTAATTGTTGTCATTTTGTGTTTAATCACCTCTTTCATTATGATTTAATAGTTTTCCGAACTTTGCTACCGCGTCTTTTTTCTGGATACAGACACGGAAAAGAGGTTGTGGATATACCGTTGATGACCGTCGAACATTATAGAGTTTGCTTTCTATCCCAAATGAAATAAGAAGGTTCTGGTAGAAAATTAAGAGTTCTCTTTTTGTGTTTGTTATACCATACCATCGCTGAAAATTTCCGCATGAATTTATTCTGTTAACCACGTGCCCTTCTGCATCGTAAAATCCATCTAAGAACCCTTTTTTGTTTATAGCTTCTAGTTTAACGGAAAAGAGAAAGGCAACAAATAATTTGGAGTAGACACATAAGGCAGTTATGTTATGCGCCTTTTTATAAGTTTTATACTTTAACTCCAATTGCCCTAGCGCCGTCTTTAATGACTCAATGATTGAGGAATCTGTGTTATCGAATTCAACGTAATTCCGATTAGTTCTGATATGACCATCGCCTAATAAGAAACCGTAAAGATAGCCAAACGATTCAGTTGTTACATCGATTGAAGGAATTAAAGTTAATCGTCCACTAACCATAGTTATCGCGTTCTTGGCTTTTTCGGCTTTTTGGGTTTTTTGTTACTGTGAACTGTCTTGTTAGTTTTACCCTTACGGGTTTCAGCATTATCGTTTTTGCCTCGCCTTTTCCATTCTTCGTTTTTCCGCCTTAGCCACTTGTCGATACTGAATATGTTTGCTAGTCACCTCAGCATTAAGGAGTTGTTGTGTAAGTTCAAGAGCAGGAATCATTTAATCCGCCACCTCAAATTTGGAGATAAACAGGTATGGATAGAGCCTTGCTCATAGAGCACGCCACAAGTTGGACAATTAACGAAAGTTCTCGTCTGAGAATAATTTGATGCGGAACTCATTTTTTGATTCTTCCCTTCTTCTTTGTGAAGAATGCTTTTGCGTATTCGCAATCATGGAGATGCTTGAATAATTCGTCTTCTTGCGTTGTTATGAACATTTTGCAGAAAACACAGCTGTAGAAGTAAGAAGGCGAGGAAATAATAGTGAAGTTTGCGTTTGTACTTGAGTTGCTAAAATCGCATCTTTGGGTCATTTTTTGAGTCTTCCTTTTTCGCTGAACAGGTTTTTCACTTCGCCAAATTTGGGACCTGCCCACCTATATCCCAAAAGCTAAACCTGTTCAATACTTGCCCGTACTCTAAGCGTTCGCATACGAGGCTGTTGTTGTCTCCGCAGGTTTCTCGGATTTTCTCGTAAACGATTGGTTCAGTATGAACGGTGTGGCAGATTTCCCCATTCAACGGGTCAAATTGACTGTACTGAAGGAGGAGAGTGTGTTCTATGTCTCGGCGTCTCCGTTTTTGCTCGCGTTCTTTCAGTCTTTCAAGTGACCTTTTTCCTCGATGAACCATGCTAAGAACCCCGCTCGCTTAGTGGGCGGAAACGAAACTTACTGTGGCTTCTGTGAAGTGTAATAGATGGCTGGTGAATGTGTATTTGAGCAAGGTAACTGCAAAATAGGATAAGGCTGCAAAATAGGATAAGGAAACCATGGATTAACTAGATGTGGGTCATAGCGGGAGTAATTTCTTTTGCCTTCATTGTTAGTGCATGAACCGCACCAATTAGGAAAGCTAGTACACTTATCTCTGTACTTACAGACTACGTCGCAACTCATGTTTTTTAGTTCCTATTCTGGAGGCGTTAGGGCAGCGTCCGCCTCATATTGGGGGATTGGAGAGGTACGACCGCGTCTGTTGCAGTCACCATTGGCAGCGAGCTTACGATTTCGCTCTACCCAAGCGAAGCATGTCAGTGTATGTTCTATTTGGAACAAATCCATATTTAAGACTTTCCGTAACTTCGCTGTCTCAAATGGAACAAAAAAAGAAAACGGGAATTATTGAGTGCTTTCAGTTCACTTTTTGGGCTTTTCACTCTTTAGCTTCCTCCAATTCGATTCTCTTTCGTTTTCCGCTTATTAATCGCTTCTTGTTTGCGTTGCACATTTTTTCAAAATTGTTTAGTTGATTTATGAAAGTTTGGTTTTCTGTTTTCTTCTTTCGTAGCCATTCGAATCGCGAGTTTACTGCGTCTACTGTCATGTTTAATTCGAATGATAGTCGCTGTGTTGCCATGCTACAGTTTAAAGTTAGCATTTTAATGTCGCGTTCTGTTAGTCGCGTCATTTTCTTTCATCAATGTAATTATTTATGAGTTGAGTATATAAGATTATTGGTTATGTCTTGAGTATAGCATGAACTTATACGTAAAAAATAGAATGGTTACGATTTATGAAGTAGAAATACTTGAGCAACAGATAGAAAACACTCAGTGAAGAGCATGTGTGTGTGGATGTGTGTGGGGGGGTGTGCAACCGTAAAAGAGAATCATTTAATATTTATTTATTCTGCGGAGAAACGTTGTTTTCCTCTTATCATGCGTACCAAGCAACTGTGGAAACAATTTACGATTCGTCTTCGCGTAAGCGACAGCCTCAAACGCTTCCTTCACATTATCCGTTTCAAGAATGATCTTGATTCTCCCAGAGTGGATAGGATTAATAAAACTACATTTGGGACACTCTCTACTCTTTCGGTCGTTCCTAGCGTATTGGGGAAGACCGCAGTTACCGCATTGGAAGATTATGTACTTCTTTAGAGTATTTAAGATTAACCCTCTTCAGAATGTTCGTGGTGTGCGAGTGTTTCCGCATTGGGGACAAGCAATCTGAATAGTGCCAAGGATTTCTATTTGGACTGCGTCTTTCCTCAGGAAGTTGGAGCCGCAGGTTCGGCATCTGAGAAGTTTAGGCTTGTCCATTGTTGATTTTGTAGACATGAGGCGCTTTCTCCTCTATGTAGCCGAAGGCGATGAGTGCTCGGGTCCAGTTTTGGATTGCTCTGTCGCCGATGACGTCTTGTTTGTTCATTATGATGTTGACTAGTTTGCCTTCGGTGATTGCGTTTGTGAAGCCGAGGGCGTGGATTTCCTCTAAAATTTTATTGCATTGCTCGCGGGCTTTCACACATACACACGTCCATCCACACACATACACACATAATTGTTGAGTTGCGTATATTAAACTTTCTATTGTTTGGAAATCATGGTAATCTGCTCTTTATTATTGTTCTCCACCGTTGCCAGTTGAACGGGTTTTTCATTTACACTCACACACGTATTTTATATGGTAACTAGTAAGCCGATTGGCATAGAATAGAATGTCCCTATTTTTTGGTGTTGGTCTTGTCCTATTCTGCCTCTCAGTTGGTATTTTATATTCTTGAAATAATTACCCATCTCTATTTTTGATTGAATATCACAAGCTACTGAGAACAAATCAAGTTCCATACCATCCGACTTTTGTAAGATGATGATTCTGTTAGTATTGTGAAATCGGTCTAAATCCTGATGTTCAAGGTACCATAAGAATAAATCAAAATCAAATAGATTCTGTACGCAAGTCTTTGGATAACCAATCGTGTATTTAACGTCAAAAGGAATAGACCCGTACCAGATGTCGATTCCTTCATAATCCTCTTGTTGACTTGCCTTATTCCAATTCTGAAACTTAGCTAAAAAATCAACAATTTTATCATGGTTTTCCCAGTCTATTCTCCGTTGCTGGAATGTTGTTTCTGTTTTCCAATTACTGTTTCTCGGCAAGTTGATTCCCCCAACTAACCCAGCCCTCTCGGGACTCAGTGGCAAAGAGTTCTAAATATTTTCTGTTTGGATACATTTTCTCGATTATTTCATAGAAGACTTTAGGCTTATGACTGTGGTTTGTTCTGTCAGCTTGAATGACGCTTAACGGTCTATTTTCCGCTTGTGGTGGCGGAATATTGCCTTTTTTGCAGATGAATAATAGTTCGTGTTGGGCGAGACTATAGTAACCTAAGCCTTTTGTCTGTTTAACCCAGACTAAATTTGTGATATATTGAAATCCCCAAGCCTTCAATACTTTGAGGGCATCTTCGATTTTCGGGTTTGTTGCCCATAAAAAAAGAATTGCGTCTTTTGCAGTTGGAACAGATAAATCGCATATTTTAGACGTGTCCATTTCGGCGTAATGATCATCGGCGGGTCCTTCCAAGCAAAATTCATATTTCCAAGGAGGGTCAGCATAAATAACGTCATACTCACCTTCGGGAAGGTTTGGGGTATTAGTGTGTTTCTGTGCGCGTCTCACCTGTGTAGCAGCTGCGTTTACACTTATTTTTCCAGCATCCATTTTTGAGACTAACGCGCCAAACTGTTCTGGGTGTTGCTCTGAGGCTTCAACAACTAATTCAGCTTTCTCCAATGTTTTTCCGCTAACACCAACATAGGAACCAAGAATATCGCGAGTTTTCTCTCCAGTTAATTGTGGAAAATTTCCACCTTTTTCTGGTCTCCCAATAGGGTGTTCTGCTTTAACCTCTGATTCCAAAACTCTCTTAACAGCAACCATTTCTGAATAAGTAAAATCCTTACGCGCCAAATTCTCTTGAACCTCACCTTTCCTCAAGTCAGAAAGATTAACAACCGTTACAGGAATTTCAGTCCACCCTAACAATTTCGCAGCCTCTATTCTTCGGACTCCAGCAATTAATTCGCCTTTCTCAGAAACCACAATAGGATGTAACAATCCAACTTCCTTAATGCTTGCGACTAACGATGATAATGAACCTATACTTTTTCGAAATCGGGCGCCAATCTTTATGTCAGCTATTTTCACTTTCGCTTACCTCTCTTTTTGGCGGTGTGTAGTTGTGTGCAGTGTGAAACCGAAAAACACTATAGCTTCCGCACGATTGGTGAATCATGGCGAAAACCTCGCGTTCTTGTTTCAATCGCTGTTGCACACTACACACCTAGCAGACCGTTATTCTACGCTTTAACTATTTAACGTTTGCCTAGTCACGGTAGTGGTTGCGTCTTATCATCTCGTCATGCACACGGGCTCGGTGTGTTTCGGGTGTGCGACTCCAAAAATCAAGGTGCCGTTGATAATCTGATTCAGTAACAAACATACAGGAACAAAACGGGCATTTAAACCATCCTTCGGGTAGACTCATAACTTCGCCTGCACTCATTCCTCATCTGCGTTTAGGAACTTTTTAATCTGCCCTAACACATCCTGCAAAGCTTTACCTATCAAGGGCGGGGTATACCTGATTCTCAGCACAGCCCAACCTTTCTTCTCCAATAGTTCATCCACTTCACAGTCCCATTCCTCGCGGTTCCGATGCACCTGAGCTCCGTCTAAATAGATTGCTTTACGTTTTTGTCCCCATTGAAAATCGGGAACTGTGGATTTCAACACGATTGGTCGCTGAGTCACCATGCCCGACGTGAGTCCAGCTAGGCTAAGGGCTTTGAACACTTCGATTTCTGCGTTGCTTACGGCAGGATGCATCTTTTCCCGGAAGGATTGAGTCATGTTTTGACTGCCTTCTTTTTTCGCGGGTTCACCCATTTACCCGCACACCCGATACTTCTGTGTCCGCATGCATTATAGCAGAAGTCGCTGCGGTATCTCCTGCAAGTTACAATGACATATCCATTTTCGTCAAATTTACTGTCTTGTGCGAGAGTCATGTTTTTGTCTCCGAGGATTTAATGCGGGAATTATCTATGTCTTGTTTCTTTTTCCATTTTCTATAGGCTTTGCTGTGAATACTCAGAAAGGTTGCATAACAATGCATAAACTCCCGGTGTCGTCCTATTCCATCTGAATGCATGACTTGAATCCAAGTGTGCACTGTGCAAACAGCTGGAAAGTGTTTAGTCATTTTGATAATCCCCCACTATCTTCTAGTATTTGCTCAACGAGGTCAACAGCATCCATTAACCAAATAAACCAACCACCACGAACAGACTCCCCAGTATTGAGTTGTCCGTAAACTGCTTTTTTCTGTAGTCTGTTTATGATTTTCCTTCTTGTCATGCGCATGTGGATAATTCTCCTCTATTATTCTCTTTCCATATAGAAACGGCAGATAGGACAGCAAACAACAAATCGGTCTTTTTCTTCCTCTTCTTTCACTCTGAGAACTGCCTCAATAAATTTATGTCCTTTATCATCGGTTTGGAGAATGATTCTGCCTTCTTCTGTTCTAAACTGCTCTTTGTTTGGAATCTTGAACATTCGCTTTTGATATGGTCTTAGTTTCTTCTTCATTCATTCCATCTCCGAGAACAATACTACTGTTGTTTTTTTCATTTGGATTTTACGCTCCTTCTTGCTTCTTCTGCTAGACACTATACAATATAGAATGCTTATTAGCTTTATTACAATAAAAGTTTTAAAAGGTTTTATAAGCAAGTTCCGCATTAAGTATTTTCAGAGAGGAAAAACAAATGAGCGAAAAAATAAAGTATGTCTGTGATGTTCCATGCCCCGCTTGCGGTTGCGTCATTATCATAAAGAAGCAAACAAAAATAATCGCTCCTGCTGAGAAAGCTGAAAAAGAAGAATCATACTTCGCAGAGAAAGGAGTGCAAACAAAAACTAATCACGGAGAGTCCTTAACACGACTATTAAAAACATTCTTTTAAAAGACCTTAGCGAAGACCTAGTGCACAAACTCACCATGTTAAAGGGCAAGTATCAAGTTGATTCTTGGGAAGAAGTAATCGCTAAACTCGTTGAATTGGAGGCTAAGGCGTGAAAGATTGGTCTTTGCCACGTTATCTTGCGTGGGCGTTGAAGAAGGCAGAAGCGTATAGAGTTGCCTAAAAATGGCAAAGATTAAACTTGTTGGCTACAGCAAAGACCCCATAGAAATCATAGAACTCGAAGTAAACGTTGAACTGGAAGGAACAGTTTGGTTTCGCATGACCGATAAAGATGGCAATCACTACGATACTGATTTTCTCAAGGAGGCGAAAGAATGAGCATAAAAATAAATGCAGTTACTTCTAGAAAAAAAGAGGTTGCTGAGGTACTTAGAGCTGTCGCGAATTGGGTTGAAATAAGCAAAAATGACAGAATACTGGTTTCTTTGGCAATAGACTTCGATGTTGAGGAGGCGCCAACATGAAATTCCAATGTGACCAAGGGCATGTATTCATTCACCCAGCCAAACATACTGTAATTGAAACTGACGAGAGTATAGTGGAAGCTAATGTTTGCCCGTTTAAACGCCAAAACGAAATAGATAACCGAGCATTCCCAGAAACAAGAGCCATAACGGAACTTTTGGAGGAACTCAAACAATGAACGACCTCTATGGTAATTCCGAGCAACCGCAAAAGGACACGCCAACAATCAAGCTTCAGAAAAACCGCCATGACAAACGAATCCAAACAGAAAGCATCTTCATACTCGGCTTAAAAGTGCATGGTTCAATGAGTAAGGTTGCGGTTGCTGAAGCCTTACGGTCTGCAGCTGACGCAGTCGAAGAATCAAAAGCGGAAAAGTTCACGTTGGAATACAGAATTGAGGAAGCGAAAATATGAGTGAAGATAAACTGCGAAATATCCTAATCGTGATGGTTGGGTTCAGAGTTCAAGAAGACAATAGTATCGTTTACAAAAAATTCATGCTTCCAAGTGATAGTCAATTAGGCGCCGAAATAAACAAAGCCTTCCATACTAAGAAATTGATTTCATTAGTTTAAGAGCTATTGAGAAGGAGACAAAGATAAATAATAAGAAGAGAATTTGAAGAGGTGAAAGAATGACAGATAAAAAGAAACTATTCGTTTGCACTGTGCAATGCCCTTACTGCAACTGCATCGTTGATGTCTTGAAAGAAGTTGAGATAATCAATCCAGCGCAGAAAGCCGAAAAACGAGAAATTTATCTCACGGCAAAATCCGTTCAAACAACGTTGCCAAAAACGAATGGTGGTGAAGAAGAATGAGTAGTGAAAAAACTATTCCGCAACGACTCAACGAGTTAGAAGCCCACATAAAACTACTTGAGGTTAGAATGCAAGCCCTAGAGGATTTAGAGCAGAGTATTGCCCGAATAATTTTAGGCCCACCCATTAAAGTGGCATCACCAACATCACAACCGAAACCAGAAGCGAAAGATTATTTCCGCACCAACAAACTCACCGTCTGGCAACCCTTCCCAGAAACAGAAAAGAATCAGGGAAGATGGGAAAAGAACACGCAGTTTAATGAACCACAATATCAGGAAATCGTTAAAGCTTTAGAAGCCGCGGGGAAGCAACTACATAGCACGGACCCAAATGCTCTCTATTGGATACTCAAAGACTTAGAAACAGATAAAGTAACTGGTATTGGACGGAGACGGGATGAATGGAGGAAGCATTAGTGACTCAGACTGTTGGCAACTTCATCGACTACTACCAGTGCCCAGTCTGCCACAATAATGAAGCGCATTATGAGCGCAGAGGGAATAAACGTGACAAAATACGACTTGTCATCTGTGGTGGTTGCGGCGTTGTGAGGCAGCAGATCCTAGAGAGGAAGGGTACGGACCCGAAATGGATATGGGGTATGCGGACGTGAATAGAAAATGTAGAGATTGCCTGCAATACGCAGAGATGGTTGTGGAAAACCCAAATTGCCGAGGTTGCCGTTTCGGATGGAAAGAATGATGGGAGCGTAAAACCAAATGATGACAGATTTAGAAGCATCCTTTTTTGGAATCATCATGCATTGCGCTAGTGCTATGCTGGAGGGTGGTGAGTTGAAGTGAAGCGTTTGCCCTTCTTAATCCGCTTTCTGTTCTTTCCTTTTGTGGTGTTGATGGTTTGCGTAGGTTTAGTCTTGGTGTTGCTATGTCCAGAGAGGAAGAGACAGAGCGTATGCTGGCACAGAAAATAGGCAATGCCGAAAAATAGGTTTATAATTTACCCATAGTCTTTCGCTAGAATCGACTGTGTAATGTCAATCTCTCGCATCTTCATTCCTGTTGCTTGCCTGTCTTGGAATTCTGGACGTGTGTTCTTGTTGACTTCGTTGATGCTGTCGTATGCTGCTCGGGCATAACTGTTGGTTACGTCGCTTGTTACTGAGAGGTCGGTAAGGTATTCGTTTGCTTGCCATCGTTGAATAAGCTGTGTTACGCGGAAGTCGCTGTTTACTTGGAAAGTGCCAGCGCTATTTGGGCGGGCGTGAATATGCACAAGCTGACCTGGCAACAAATCTTTTATCATGGGCACAGTTAAAGTGCCGACTGTTGGGGTTGTCTGCGCTCGGAGTAGTTCTGCGTAGGCTAATCGTGCGATTGTTCCTGAATCGTCAGAGACTTTAAGAGTATCATCTTTGCAGAATTGGTCATTGATGATTCTTGTTTTCAGTCCGTTAGTAGCGATTAAAGTGCTGTTATAGGCGCCACGCAGAACCCAACCGCCAAGGAACAATCCATCTAAGTACAGTTCGCTGTTGTTAGGTGGGTTGCCATCGATATAGAATTTGAAGGCATTAATGTTTTCCCAATCGCTGCCTACTGCTGTCTCCATAGCTGACCAGCCTTGAGCTATGATAGGGTTATTAGCGACTTCTTTCCAGTGTGGTCCGATGGGAATGCTGAGTTGCTGCCATTTATTTTCGGCAGGTAAGAGCGCGGGTAAGTCAATCCAAATTTGGAACCAAGCATCCGTGTATGGCGGGTTAGTATGTGACCAAGCGTAAATTATGAAGCTGTCAATTGAACTCATAGTGAAGGTTGCGTTTCTCCGTAACCAAATATTTAAGGTGGGGACGT
>C687J35503_10000183_pt1 | contig 15731 bp, 12 predicted proteins | sample RifCSP19_3_FD_35503 | JGI IMG/M metagenome (IMG submission 35503)
TGACCGAGGGTGGCATCGTTGGGNGAAGTGGAGGAGGGTAGACCTGTTAACCGGTTGGTGAAGTTGGGCGCGCGGCCAGTGCCGCGCCGACAATCCCAGCCTCGTTGAGCAACTGCGCCGGAAGGACTTCGGCCTGAACGGTCAAATAGGGGAAAAACAAGGCATCCTTTTTACTGGCCCCCCCACCCAGGATGATCAAGTCAGGCCAGACGAGTCTTTCCAAGGTTCGCAAGAACCTGTCAAAGTGGCGCGCCCATTGTTTCCAGGACATTTTCTCACGTTGGCGAGCCGCGTCCGAAGCTTTAAGTTCGGCATCCTTTCCGTCGATCTCCAGATGGCCGAGCTCACAGTTGGGGAGCAGATGTCCATTTGTAAACAACGCCGTGCCCAGGCCGGTGCCAATCGTGACAACCAGCACCACACCCATGCGGTCACGCCCGGCTCCAAATGCCATCTCGGCCAGTCCTGCGGCATCCGCATCGTTGATCGCCGCGACCGGGCATCCAGTCACTTCACTGATCAAGGTCCCGGAATCTGTGCCGATCCAATCTTTATGGATATTGGCTGCGGTGAAAACCACACCGTTGCGTACGACGGATGGGAAGCCACAGCCGATCGGTCCTTGCCAGTTGAAATGCTTTCCGATCTCAGCGATGGCTTTGGCCATCGGGCGTGGTTTAGACGGTTTTGGCGTTGGCAATCGAAAGCGGGGAGCAAGCAGGGCTCCCGTGTTTGTATCGACCGGTGCGCCCTTAATCCCCGAACCGCCAATATCCACACCCAAAATCTCCATCAAAACCTCCTTTTGATATGACACTGATCTATCCAATTAAGCTCGCCGCAGGTCTGCGCTTCTCTTACGGGAGGAAGCGAGATGACTTCGGTCAGGCAACCTAGTAGAATTAGATTATATCTGCTTTAGAAATTCCTCGTTGCCACTGGGAATACCGTTATTGAGTATTGCTCATTTGCAATTACAATGTTAAAAACCGTCGCGCAGGTCGTCGGCTTTATTCTTCCGCCTTCAACTACCTTGTCAGGCTGGATTGACAATAAAGACAGTTCCCCGTAAAATCGACGCATGTTCGAGGGGAGTTTATTGTTTTATATGTGCATTCTCATCCCAATAGTTCGACCAAAGGAGGAACCGTGGAAAAACCATCCCTAGTTCAAACCCAGTTGGAAGGCGAGGTATTTTACCCTTCACCCGATATCGTATCAGCCGCCTACGTCCAAGAGTACGAGGCGCTCTATCAACGCTCCCTCGAGGACCCTGAAGCCTTCTGGGCGGAGCGCGCTGAGGAGCTTGAGTGGACTAAGAAATGGGATAGAGTGCTTGACGATAGTAATCCACCCTTCTTTAAATGGTTTGTGGGTGGAATGACCAACATCGTCCAAAATGCCCTCGACAGGCATGTCAAAACTTACCGCAAGAATAAACTTGCCTTGATCTGGGAAGGCGAGCCGGGCGACATGCGATCTTTTTCTTACCATGCTCTCAATCGTGAAGTGTGTAAATTCGCTAACGTGCTCAAGAGCATGGGTGTCAAGAAAGGCGACATCGTTACAATCTACTTGCCGCGCATCCCGGAGCAGGTAATCGCCATGCTCGCTTGCGCCAAGCTCGGCGCGCCGCACAGTGTGGTATATGGTGGCTTCAGCGTGGAAGCGCTGGCTGAACGGATCGAAGACGCCCAAAGCCGTGTGTTAGTTACTGCTGATGGCGGCTGGTTGCGCGGCAAAATTGTGCCCCTTAAAGATATTGCTGACGAAGCCATGGCTCGCCAGCCAACAATTGAAAGTTGTATCGTCGTCAAGCGCACCGGACAGGACATATTCATGGAGCCAGGGCGCGACTATTGGTATCACGATTTGATCAGCCTGCCCATCGCCAACACACTTTGCTCCACCGAGCCAATGGATGCTGAAGATCCGCTCTTTATCCTGTATACCTCAGGCACCACCGGTCGCCCCAAAGGCGTTCTGCACACCCACGGCGGTTACATGGTCTTCATCTACACCACATTGAAATATGTCTTCGACATCAAAGATGAAGACCGCTGGTGGTGCGCCGCCGATCCAGGCTGGGTTACCGGGCATAGCTATATCGTCTATGGCCCACTTTTGAACGGTGCGACCAGTTTCATGTATGAAGGAGCGCCCACCCATCCTTATCCCAATCGCTGGTGGCGCATGGTTGAAAACTATAGCATCACAGTTCTTTATACTGCTCCAACTGCGATCCGCGGCCTGATGCGTTTTGGGGAGGCCTGGGCTAACCGCCACGATCTGAGTAGCCTGCGCCTGCTGGGGAGCGTTGGTGAGCCAATCAACCCAGAGGCCTGGAAATGGTACTATACAGTGGTGGGTAAAGAACGATGCCCAATCATGGACACCTGGTGGCAAACAGAAACGGGCGGTTTCATGATCACACCCTTGCCCATTACTCCTCTCAAGCCAGGCTCAGCCACCCGGCCATTTTTTGGAATTGATGTCGACGTCGTTAATGAAGAAGGCCATGCAGTACCTGCCGGAGAGGAAGGTTACCTCGTCATCAAGCGACCCTGGCCGGGAATGTTACGCACAATTTACCGCGACCCAGAGCGTTACCAGCAACAATATTGGAGTAAATTTAAATCCATGTATCAGACCGGCGACTCGGCTCGCAAGGACAAGGATGGCTACGTGTGGATCATCGGGCGCATGGATGATGTGATCAAGGTCTCTGGATATCGCCTTGGGACAGCTGAAGTGGAGAGCGCTTTGGTGAGCCACTCAGCGGTCGCCGAAGCGGCCGCGATTGGTCTCCCTCATGAAATTAAAGGGAATGCCATTCATGCATTTGTTATCCTGCGCACGGGTGTAGAAAAAAGCGAGAAGCTGGCTGAGGAACTGCGCCAGCATGTCGCCCACGAGATCGGCCCCATTGCCAGGCCGGAAGATATTACTTTCGTGGATAGCCTGCCCAAAACACGCAGTGGCAAAATCATGCGTCGCCTGCTCAAGGCGCGTGCCCTGGGACAGCCAGAAGGAGATATCAGCACTCTGGAGGATTAAGGCCTCTCAAAGAACGTAAAAATTCTTGGATTCTAACCAAACGCGGCAGGAAGCCACTGAAAGGTTGCGTGTATCGCTTGACAAAACCCAGATTATAGATATACTCACTGAGTGAGTATATCTAAATGGCTTCCAAAACACCCTACATAGGGCCGCTTTCCCCTGAATTCGCCTTGCTCGGTCTGTTATCACAGGAGTCCGCGCATGGGTACGAACTACACCAAAGGCTAGTTACCGATCTGCGCCAGGTATGGCATGTCAGCCTGAGCCAGACTTACAATATCCTCAATCGCCTGGAAGAGAGAGGCTATATCTCGGGTACATTCCAGGAACAAGAGAAGCTCCCCGCTCGGCGCCGTTTCCAACTTACTCCCGCCGGACAGCAGCGCTTCAACCAATGGCTGCATACGCCAAGCCGCTGTACCGTTCGGGCCATCCGGGTCGAATTCATCACCCGGTTGTATTTTGCGCGGGCAACCAGTCCTGAGCTCGCCCTCGACCTGATTGACGCGCAGGTTGTTGAAACAAGTTCCGGTCTAGAACGATTAAAAACCCTCCTGGACGAGATCCCCGCAGAAGACACTTTCAACCGGCTGGGTGTGGATCTTAGAGTCCGCCAGCTGGCTTCCATCCTCGAGTGGCTGTCCCATTGCCGTGCAACGATCTTACAATCTTGATGCCTTAAAATTTTTGGGGAATGAAATGCACACTCGCTTCTTGTGTGGGATTTTGCTCTGCTTCATCGGAATATCGGCCTGCACACCGGCGACCCACAGTTTGGTTAACTCGTCTCCTGAGACCTATGCGAATACCGCTGGCCAACTGTTGACAGTCTTTGCCGCTGCCTCGCTCAGCGAGGCATTCACCGAACTCGGGGACCACTTCTTGGAAGAGAACCCGGGAGAGAAAATCACTTTCAACTTTGCCGGGTCCCAACAATTAGCGCAGCAGCTGGCCCAGGGAGCCCCAGCGGATATCTTCGCCAGCGCTGACCGGGAACAAATGGACGTGGTGATCCAGGCAGGGCGTGTATCCGGCGGGAGCCTGCAGCCGTTTGCTCAGAATCGTCTGGTGTTGATCTTTCCCAAAGAGAATCCAGCTGGCTTGGTGCAACTTGAGGATCTGACCAAGCCCGGCCTCAAGCTGATCCTGGCTGCCGAAGCAGCCCCGGTGGGGCGCTATTCCCTGGATTTTCTGGAGAAAGCCAGCCAAGACTCATCTTTTGGATCTGGTTTCAAGGATGATGTGCTGAAAAACGTTGTGTCCTATGAAGAGAATGTGCGCGCCGTTCTCAGCAAGGTGATCCTTGGAGAAGCAGATGCCGGCATCGTCTATGCGAGCGATATCTCCCGGGCAAACTATGAAAAGGTCGGCTCTCTGGAGATTCCCGACGATCTGAACATACTGGCAGATTACTACCTCGCCCCGATCAGTGATAGCCAAACTCCTAACCTGGCAAAGAATTTTATAGCCTTTGTGCTTTCTTCAACCGGTCAGGATATCCTGGCAAGTTATGGGTTGATCCCGGTGCGGTAAAATGGCCACGCCCACACTTAACGGCTCGCCTCCCTCTCCCCCACCCCGGCCGCAGCTGAGTGGTTTGTGGCGGGCGTTGAGCTTGCCGATGCTGGTCTTTCTCAGTTTGCCTTTGCTGGCGTTATTTCTGCGCATCGCTCCAGCTCGTTTGATCGCTAACCTCGGTGAGCCTTATGTCTTACAGGCGATCGCATTAAGTTTGGCCACAACTATTGTGACCACCTTGATCATCATTTTGGGTGGCACACCAGTGGCTTATTCCCTCGCCCGGCGCCAATACCGCTTCAGGCGCGCCATCGACACATTGATCGATCTTCCTACCGTTTTACCGCCAGCTGTGGCAGGGGTCGCCCTGCTGATGGCCTTTGGCCGGCGGGGTATCCTGGGAGGCCTGATAGACGATTTGGGCATCCACATTGCTTTCACTCCCATCGCCGTTGTCCTGGCTCAGCTTTTTATCGCTGCTCCCTTTTATATTAAATCGGCGACGCTGGGATTCACCTCCATCGACACCGAGCTCGAACAGGCCGCCTCACTGGATGGCGCCAGCAGTTCTCAGGTCTTTCGTTATGTGACCATCCCCCTCTCGTGGTCTGCCCTGCTTGGGGGTAGCGTGATGAGCTGGGCGCGCGCCCTCGGTGAGTTCGGTGCCACTATCATCTTCGCCGGAAATTTCCCAGGCCGCACCCAAACCATGCCCCTGGCGATCTACATCGGCTTCGAATTGGATTTGGAGGTAGCCCTGACGCTTTCGGTGATCTTGATCCTTTTCTCGTTTATTGCTTTGATCATCGCCAAAGGTGTCTTACATCGAGATTGGATTTAAGGTCTGCATCAATAGGTTGTCGTCCAGTCTCGGTTGACCGGAGCTCAAAATTGTGGCATAATCACGCCAATCGATCCGACAAATGGCTGTGATGGAAACGAGTAAGCCTGACCAAGTCTCACAGCGACCCCGGGAACGGTGCGAGCCGGGGGAGATAAGCAGGCTGAAAATCCTTCCGGAGCTGCAATCTGAAATTAGTCACCTGGTCTGATAGCCGGATAGTCTTATAGTCATAAATAACTGGATACTTTCGGATTAATTGACTGTGAGACGATAGGACTAAGAGTAAGAACGCCGGATTCGTCCTCCGTTACTCAGGACGCGAGTATAAATAGCCAGTGCTCAGTAAAAGTAAACTGAATACTGAATACAGATTACTGGTTAGTAGTACTCGCCTGAGCTGTCCGCCAGTGGGCGGAAACCAGGGTGGTAGCGCGGGAGCGTTGGAGCGTATAATCCGACTCTCGTCCCTGACCAGGGATGAGAGTTTTTGTTTCTGATAGCGAGGCATTTATGTTCAAACCAGTATCTCCCAAACTCAACCTCACTTCAATGGAAGAGGGTGTGTTGCGCTTCTGGAAGCATCGCCACATCTTTGAGAAGTCAGGCACTCGACGCCAAGGTGAGCCGGAATATGTCTTCTATGAAGGTCCGCCAACCGCTAACGGCAAACCTGGAGTGCATCATGTCCTGGCGCGCGCCTTTAAGGATATTTTTCCACGCTACAAGACCATGCGCGGCTACCACGTCGTGCGGCGTGGCGGCTGGGACACCCACGGTCTGCCGGTAGAAATCGAGGTCGAGAAGAAACTGGGTTTCACTAACAAAGGTCAGATCGAGGAATATGGGATTGCCCGCTTCAACGAGCTGTGTCGCATGTCGGCCTTTGAATATATCCAGGATTGGGAGCGATTGACCGACCGCATCGCCTTCTGGGTCGATCTGCAAGACGCCTATGTCACCTTCACCAACGAGTACATCGAGTCTGTCTGGTGGATCTTGAAGAGTTTTTGGGATAAGGGTCTGCTGTATCAGGGATATAAAGTAGTTCCCTACTGCCCGCGGTGCGGCACACCGCTGTCTGACCACGAGGTGGCCCAAGGTTATGATGAGGCAGTCGACCCCTCGGTCTTCGTCCGCCTACCCTTGGTGGATGATCCAGGCGCCTCTTTACTGGTCTGGACGACCACGCCTTGGACGTTGCCGGGCAACGTGGCAGTCGCTGCCCACCCGGAGGTGGATTACGTCATTGTGGAACGTAATCTGCCAGAAGGCGGTACCGAACGCCTGATCCTGGCGAAAGCGCTGGTGGAGAAAGTCTTCCGGGATGAGCCAGTCCAGGTTTTTGAAACCTTCAAAGGTAAGAAGTTGAAGGGGCTGCGCTACCATCCCTTGTTCACCTTCCTGCCTCCCGACAAACCTGCTTATTATGTGCTTCTTGGAGATTTCGTCACCACGGAGGATGGCACTGGCCTGGTGCATATCGCACCTGCTTTTGGTGCCGAGGATATGCAGGCTTCCCTGGAATACGACCTGCCCATCCTGCAGACGGTGACGGAGGCAGGTACATTTATCCCCGAGGTACGCCCGTGGAGCGGCATATTTGTCAAAGATGCCGACCCGCTCATCACACAGGATTTGAAAGCGCGCGGCTTGCTCTACCGGGCGGAGACTTATACACACACTTATCCTTTTTGCTGGCGCTGCGCGACTCCCCTGCTGTACTACGCCCGTGGCACCTGGTATATCCGCACCACCCAATACAAGGACCAGCTGGTGGCCCTCAACCAACGCATCAACTGGTATCCGGAACACATCAGGGACGGTCGCTTCGGAAACTGGTTGGAAAACAATGTCGATTGGGCGTTGGGACGCGAGCGCTATTGGGGAACCCCATTGCCTATCTGGGAGTGCGTAACCTGCCATCACCAGATTGCAGTTGGTTCGCTGGCCGAACTTTCTCGGCTGGCGGGGAAAGACCACGCCGGCCTGGACTTACACCGCCCTTACGTCGATGAGGTGGTTTTACCATGCCCAGAGTGCGGCGGTGAAATGCAGCGTGTCCCAGAGTTAATCGATGTTTGGTTTGACTCGGGCTCTATGCCGGTCGCCCAATGGCATTATCCTTTTGAGAACCAGGATGTTTTCAAGCAGCAGTTCCCTGCTGATTACATCTGCGAGGCGGTTGACCAGACTCGCGGCTGGTTCTACTCCCTGCATGCTATCAGCACGCTGCTCTTCGAAAGCGAGTGCTACCGCAATGTCATTTGCTTGGGGTTGGTGTTGGACAGCGAAGGAAAGAAAATGTCCAAATCGATTGGCAACATCGTCGACCCGTGGGATGTGCTCAACCAGCACGGGGCTGACGCCTTTCGCTGGTATCTTTATACCGCTAGCCCGCCAGGGCAAGAACGTCGTTTCTCGGTAGACCTGGTGGGGGAAGTGGTGCGGAATTTTACCCTGACTTTGTGGAACGTGTACTCCTTTTTTATGACCTATGCCAGCCTGGACCAGTGGCAGCCAGGAAAAGTCGAGCTAAAGGACACGCCAGGCGAATCTTCGCCATTGTCCTACACCGACTTGGACCGGTGGTTAATCTCGGAACTGCATACGCTGGTGCGCGATGTCACGACCGCCCTGGATACTTATGATGTCCTGGATGCCACGCGGCCGATCCAGGCCTTCGTGGACACGCTTTCCAAGTGGTACCTGCGTCGCTCCCGGCGTCGGTTCTGGAAGAGTGGATCGGATGCCGATAAACAGGCCGCTTATGCCACCCTGTACCAAGCCCTGGTGACATTAAGTAAGTTGCTGGCGCCCACCATGCCCTTCATAGCCGAGGAGCTTTACCAGAATTTAGTCGCTTCCGCTGATCCGAACGCGCCCGAATCCGTTCATCTGGCAGATTGGCCTTCCTTTGATACCGCCAGGATCGACGAAACCCTCAACGCAGACATGAGGCTGGTCATGCGCCTGGCGTCCTTGGGACACGCCGCCCGCAACCAGGCCGCCCTAAAGGTGCGCCAACCGCTTTCAGAAGTGGCATTCTCGGTAAGTAACCCCAGGGAAGCGCAGGCGTTAGAGCAATACACCGATCTCCTGGCAGATGAATTGAATGTCAAGCAAGTTCGGGCTTTGGGTTCTGCCGGCGAAGCTGTTTCCTACAGCCTTAACCCCCTCCCAAAGCAACTTGGCCAGAAATACAAAGGTAATTTCCCAGCTGTCCGGGCGGCTATCCTGACTCTGGACGCAGAGCAGGCGGGGCGCGCCCTGCTGGATGGCAATCCCATCCAGGTCGAGGCGGACGGAGAAACCTTCGAGATCCTGCCTGACGAAGTGGAAGTACGCGCCGAAGCGCGCTCCGGCCTGGTAGTCGCCTCCGAGGGGGCTTACCTGGCTGCTTTAAAGACCGATCTGACTCCTGAGCTGGTGCGAGAAGGGCTGGCGCGTGAGTTTGTGCGCCGTATCCAGGACCTGCGCAAACAGGCTGGCTTCGACATCGCCGACCGCATCCACCTCTCGGTAAGCGCCTCGCCGGGCCTGGCCGAGGCGATTCAGGCACACCGTGACTACATCATGGGGGAAACCCTGAGCCTGCAGTTGAACCTCGTCGAACCCCCCGCGGGAGCTTCCAGCACGACCTTCGAGTTCGACGGGGAGAAAGTCAGGGTCGGAATAGTGAAGTTAGGTGCGACGCACTTTTGAAGTGCGTCGCACTTGTCTCTCTGTCACACAACCCTCCTGGGCGGTGTTATAGTTATGAGCGCGCTGGATCATATTAACAGGTATCACCGGTGACCGTGAGGACAGAGGATATCAAACGCAGCTCTGCTCAGGCCAGCGAGGGTGTGGCCGAATTTGAGAGCACCTTTCAAGAACACTGGCCCAGGGTGTACGGCGTGCTCTTTCGCCTGGTTGGCGATCACGCTGAAGCAGAAGACCTGGCCTTGGAGGTTTTCTGGCGGCTATATCGCCAATCCCGCCAGGCCAGTGACAACCTGGGCGGATGGCTCTATCGGGTTGCTATGAATCTGGGATTCAATGCGTTGCGGGCGCGGAAACGGCGGGCGCGTTATGAAGAGCAGGCCGGGCGGCTTATGTCAGCCTCTACCACCAGCCCAGACCCTGCCGAGGCAGCCGAAAGGACAGACCAGCGGAGACGCGTTCGAGCAGTGCTCGCCCAGATGCAGCCGCGCGCCGCGAAGGTGTTGATTTTACGCTTTTCAGGTTTTACTTACGCCGAGATCGCAGCCGCCATCGGAGTGGCGCCTAATTCAATTGGCACTTTGCTGGCGCGCGCCGAAGGAGAATTTGAGAACATTTACCGTAAGTTAGAAGGAGCATGAAGATGCATCTCACAGATGGGGAAATCCGCGCCTTACTAGACCGTGAACTGAGTGCTCTCGAAAAGGAAAGAGTCGAGCAGCACCTGGGTGAATGCTCTCAGTGCAGGACGCAAGCCGAAACACTATCCGAGCGCGCCGGGCAAATCGGCGCGCACCTGGCAGTCCTGGCTCCCCAATCCGGCGAGGCGCCGAGCCCGGCTAACCTTGCCCGAGCCCGGCTAGAGACTCGGGTTATAAATATGGAGGAAAAAACTATGTTTAAGAAGATATTTGCTCGCCAATACCGGCTGGCCTGGGTGGCAGTGGCTATCATTGCCTTCCTGGCTGTTGCCCTGGCCTTCCCCCCGGTGCAGGCCATTGCCAACAGTTTTCTCGGTCTGTTCCGCGTCCAGCAGGTCACATTCGTCCAGGTCAATCCTGGCAACCTGCCTGACCAGCTCGGCTCTTCATCACAATTTGAGTACATGCTCTCGGAGGATGTTCGATTCGAAGAGATGGGTGAGCCACAGAAGGCAGCCGACGCGGCCGAAGCCAGCGCCCTGGCAGGCATCGCCGTCCGCTTACCGGACTCTATCGAAGGCGATCTGCGTTTGGAAGTCCAGCCTGGGACACAAGCATCTTTCAAGGTTAATTTAGCTCGCGTGCGAGCTGTGTTGGCCGAACTCGGCCAGGCTGACCTCCAGTTGCCTGACGAGATAGATGGGGCTACCATAACCCTGGAACTGCCTACATCCGTAGTTGCCGCATACGGTGATTGCGAGGTAGACTCTGAGGCAGGCCAGGCAGCCGGTTCTGACCCTGATGCCCCGACCCCACGTCTACCAGAGTGCACCACCCTGGCGCAGATGATCAGTCCGACCATCACAGCCCCACCTGGGCTAGACCTGGCCAAAATCGGCGAGGCTTTCCTGCAAGTGATGGGAATGTCGCCCGAAGAAGCAGCCCGTTTCAGCCAAACCGTGGATTGGACAACGACCCTGGTCATACCCATCCCGCGCTACGGAACGGATTATAAGGACGTCCAGGTAGATGGTGTGCAGGGGTGGTTTATCCAGCAATCCCTCGAGGACCAAGCCGACCAGTATCTGCTGATCTGGATAAAAGACGAAATTGTATATGCCCTCACCGGCCCTGGGAACATTAGCACTGCCCTAACGATTGCAGAATCGCTGAAGTAAGGTAAAATCGAGACTCGAAACGGAAAGCGTGAAACGTGGTCACGCATCACGTTTCACGCTTTTACGTTCCTACGCCTTGCTTTTCACGGATCACGAGTTCAATTGATGTCTGCTGCCTCCCTTCCACCTGCCATCGAAATCCATGGATTACGGAAAGAATTCGGCGATAAAATAGCTGTCGCGGACCTCACTCTGCGTGTCGAGCGCGGGGAAGTGTTTGGTTTCTTGGGGCCAAATGGAGCCGGCAAGACCACCGCGGTCAAGATGTTGCTAGGGTTGATTCACCCGACGGCCGGGGAAGGCCAGCTGCTCGGTGCGCCGCTTGGCGATCACCGCCGGCGCGCCCGGGTTGGTTTCTTACCAGAACATTTCCGCTTTCATGACTGGCTGACAGCGACTGAATTTCTCACGCTGCATTGCAACCTCTACCACATGCCGCGCGACATCACCGACCGGCGCGTGCCTGAATTATTGGAACTGGTCGGCCTGAGTCCCCATGCCGGGAAGAGATTGCGCGCCTTTTCGAAGGGCATGCTCCAGCGCATTGGCCTGGCTCAAGCTTTGCTCAATGACCCACAGTTGGTCATCCTGGATGAGCCAACTTCCGGGCTAGACCCGGTTGGGCGCCGCCTGGTGCGGGATATCATTCGCGAGCAATGTGAGCAGGGCACCACCGTATTCCTTAATTCGCATCTGCTTAGCGAGGTGGAGATCACCTGCGATCGTGTAGCGTTTATCAAACAAGGCGAAATCCTGCGCACAAGCCAGCTGCAAACCCTGGTCGAAGGGGAGCTGACTGTGGAAGTGCGCGCCCGCAACCTGAGGCCAGAGATCGTCGCTGGGTTGTCTCGCTGGAGTCAGAATGTGCGCGCCGACGGAGAGCATCTATCCTTAACCCTGATGAACGAATCCGATTTGCCGCTTATCAATCGATATCTGGTCGAGGGCGGAGTCGACGTATTTGCCCTGCGGCCGCAGCACCTTTCGCTTGAAGACCTGTTCATTCAGATTGTCGGCACGGATGGAGGCCTGTGATGGCGACGCTGGTCATAGCTCGTCTCACCTTTCGTGAAGCTGCCCGGCGCAAGATCCTCTTGGCGGCGTTGCTCCTGGGGATAGTTTTTTTAACCATCTATGGCCTCGGATATCACTATGTAAATGTAGAATTGAACCGCACTGGCAGCGGTCCAGGTATGTTACAGCGCAATGAGATCCGCAACTTTCTGCTGATGGCCGGCCTGTATGTAGTTAACTTCCTCACTGTCATGATGGCAGTCCTGACTTCGGTNGATACCTTATCCGGTGAAATCGCCTCCGGGACAATCCACACGTTGGTTTCCAAACCACTGCAACGTTGGGAAATCATCCTGGGCAAATGGTTGGGATTTACCGGTATGCTAACCCTCTACCTGCTGCTCATGGCTGGGGGCGTGATCGGGTTGGTATTCTTAATCTCGGGATACATTGCCCCCCACACCTCGCAGGGGCTTGTGCTGATGTGGCTCAATGGTGTTCTTCTGCTGGGCGTCTCTCTCCTGGGTGGGGCGATGTTCTCCACGCTTGCCAATGGGGTAATGGTCTTCGGGCTTTACGGCATCGCCTTCTTAGGCGGTTGGATTGAGCAGATCGGCTCGTTTATCCAGAATCAGACGGCGGTCAATATCGGGATTATCTCCAGCCTGATTATCCCGAGCGAGGCGCTCTGGAAACGGGCAGCCTTCGAGATGGAGTCTCCTCTGGTGAGGGCACTGGGTTTTTCACCCTTCTCCGCGCCAACTGTCCCCAGCCCGGTGATGGTTGGCTACGCCGTCGTCTACGCCATTGTCGCATTGATCCTGGCGATCCGGCAGTTCAACCGAAGGGATTTATAGCTCAGTGCGCTCTGTGATGCGCTTTGCCAGTGGGGCATACCTGGTTTTGCTCCTGGTCTGGCTTATGGCCTACCTGCTGACCGGGGATCGTTTTACTTTCATAGCCCTGGTTAACTACCTGGCTGTCTACCTTTTCTTCCCCTTACCGCTGGTTCTGATCGTTGCGCTCCTCTGCAAGGAACGCAACTTGTGGATCGGTTTTTCCCTGGGCCTTATTGCCTTCCTTTGGCTATGGGGAGGCCTTTTCGTACCAAGCCTCAAGCGCCCCTCGCCAACGGAACCCTCCCTAACGGTGATGACTTATAATGTTTTGGCCTGGCATCAATATAACGAAGCGGTGTTGCAAACCATTCGCGCCGAAGACCCCGACATTGTCCTTTTGCAAGAGCTCAACCGCGGCCTGGCCCGGACGCTGGAGACGGAGCTGGGCGAGGAGTATCCCTATCAGGTGCTTGAGCCAGTGGATAACCCCACCGGGATTGGTGTGATCAGTAAATATCCAATCCATCCAACTGGCGAACAATTATCCTTAAAATGGGTTGGTGGGCCGCAAGTACTCGAGTTGCTTTGGAATGGGGAGACGGTGAAACTGGTCAACTTCCACATGTATCCGACAACCAGCCTTGGTCCTGCCAATGTCGTCGAAGCCAGTATCCGTTTACGGGAAGCGGAGGCGCGCCTGCTCGCGGACTTTGCCCACCGTTCAGGGCCGGCGATCATGGGNGGCGATGCCAATTCTGCGCCGCTTAGTAAATCCTATCGAATCCTGACCAGCGAATTACAGGATGCCTGGCATCCGGCCGGCTTTGGGTTGGGCCATACTTTTCCCGGCAGCACCATCCCNGGCAGCGATCGCCCTCGCCTGGGTAGCTGGTACGTACCTCCCTGGCTGGTGCGGATTGACTATGTGTTCCATTCCGCTGATTGGGTCACGCTGTCGGCCAGGTTAGCGCGCTTTGATGGGGTTTCTGATCACCGGGGAGTCGTCGTGGTGCTCAAGCTCAAATAGTTGGGGGAAGTTCGCTTGAAAAGAACGACCGCAAATCTAAATCATCCAAAATTGCGTAACATTATCATAATATCCCGGTGATGATGGTAAAATCCTGACTATGCTCTCGCGGTCTTTAAATCATAATTCTTCCCTCACCAGCCTGCGCATCAGGTGGCTTGGTCTGGCTTTGGCTTTAACCCTGGTGGTGACGACCGGCTCTGCCTGGTTATATACAGCCTGGCAGCCGGGTTATGCCTTGCGTTGGCTGGCCTTGGCAGCTGGTATGTCCATCTACTTGTCGGGGATACTCTGGCGGTATCTGCCGGATAACCACCGCGCTGAGGAAAAGCGCCTCTTGCCCTATTTCGGGGCTGGCAACAACCTTACCCTACTGCGTGGAATCCTTTTGGTGGCTCTGGCAGGATTTCTGTTTTCCCCGCTTCCGCCGGGGGGGCTGGCCTGGCTGCCCGGCCTTATCTACACCCTGGCTGCCATCGCCGACCTGTTCGATGGATATCTGGCGCGCCGGTCGAACCAGGTGACACAATTGGGCGAGAAGCTGGATATGAGCCTGGATGGGCTGGGAGTCTTGATCGCCTCGGTTTTGGTCGTGCAGTACGGGCAAGTGCCAGCCTGGTATCTACTCGTTGGGCTGGCGCGTTATCTCTTCCTGGCCGGCACCTGGCTGCGGCGAAGGTTGGGGAAGCCGGTCTATGAACTGGCATCCAGTTCCACGCGTCGCCCCTTTGCCGGAGCTCAAATGGGGCTGATTGCCGTTGTCATGTGGCCGATTTTTTCGCCGCCGGGGACCTCTCTTGCAGCCACACTGTTTGCCTTACCATTTCTGATCGGTTTCACCCGGGATTGGCTGACGGTTAGCGGAGCCCTCATCGCTGGAGCAGATCGATCCAACCTCAAGTCTGACGTTTCAGGAATCACTTCTTCATCTGCCGCTATGGAGCCGGGTTATTGGCCAGGGCGCTTCATTGCAGATTGGGCACCAGTCATTTTACGTGCCAGCATTATCATTCTCCTCGCCCCAGTCTTGGTTCAAAGAATAGGGGGTTTTCCAGCCAGTTTCTGGACCGCCCTGGCTAACTTGTTGGCTGTGGCCGGGGTGATTCTGCTGGCTTTCGGGGCTGCCGGGCGTGTGGCTGCTTTGGCCGTGTTGTTTTCCCTCGGCATCTACCAACAGTATTCAAATCTTACTGTGACCGATTCCATCGCGATTGTCGCGGCATGTGGTTTATTCTTCCTGGGGACGGGCGCCTTCTCCTTGTGGACCCCGGAGAAGCGGATCATCAACAAACGAATTGGGGAGGCCTGAACCCTTGCTACCCAGGACATGGAACGAGAGCCCTAAGCCAGTTGATCCGCAAGGGGATCAGCCATTAGCCACCCGTGCGCGAAGGCCTTTTTGGTTGCTTTTCTGGTTGGCCATTCCGCTGGTCTTGTGGTGGTCTTTCAGGGATATCCCCCTCCGAGAGGTCTGGGGAATCTTGCGCAGCTTGCAGTTGGATTCTGTCCTGATCCTGGTCAGCCTCAATGTTGCCATCCTGCTGCTGTTTAGCAGTCGCTGGTGGTTGATCCTGCGCACCCAGGGATACGCCCGCTCCTACTTATCCCTGGTCGGTTATCGACTGGCAGGGTTTGGCATCACTTACTTCACCCCAGGCCCACAGCTGGGGGGCGAACCGTTCCAGGTCTACCTGCTGCATCGCCACCAAGGAGTTCCCCCCACGACAGCAGTCGCTAGCGTAACCCTGGATAAGATGCTGGANCTTCTGGCCAATTTCACCTTCCTCTTGGGAGGGGTGGCGACGATCACGGCTGCCGGATTGTTCTCTCGCCCGTCCAGCCTGGCGTTGTTGCTCGTGCCACTTGGGCTGCTGGCCTTGCCAATCGGTTACTTGATCGCTCTCTGGA
>C687J35503_10000187_pt1 | contig 15601 bp, 10 predicted proteins | sample RifCSP19_3_FD_35503 | JGI IMG/M metagenome (IMG submission 35503)
TAAGAGCGTACTTGAAAATGAAGCTCGGAATATCAGTTAGCTATAACCGGGTCTATCGAATAATGAAGAAAAATGATTTACTTGTAGACAGAAAAAGATAGATTACATATTGCGGAAAGCACCACGAAATATGTCATAAGAACTGTTACAATTCTTTTCATATGTTACCAACTTTTAGCAGCTTTACTGTAAAATATTTCATAGTTTTTTAAGTTGTTGAAAATATAAAATATATTACAAACATTTTCAATTATTTTGCGGTTGTCACCATGTTTTAGAAACCATCAAGGTTTCTTACCGTTTACGAGACCCTAACCTCGGAGGATTTTTCACTTTCAAACCATAGAGTTCTTCGAATCTGGTGGTGGTAATATAATCCACAAAATAATGTAGATAAGAATTCCTGGGAATGCCGCGCTGAGAATTGAAACAAGAACATATCCAACTCTAACCAATGTGACATCCCAACCAAGCCATTCAGCAATTCCGGCGCAGACTCCGGCAATCATAGAATTTTTAGATCTTTTTAAAGACATAATAAACTCACTTTAATTTTTGTTTTAGGTTCATGAATATTATGTAATTAGATATGCCAGATTTTGCGACGAGAGAATTGCTTCGTAAAAATCTGGCATATCTAAAACGGTGAAAAACCTTCGAGGTTTTGTCCCTTGAGCGAGACTCAAACCTCGAAGGTTTCCTTAAATTAAACCATAGAATTCTTCGAATCCGGCGGCGGCATTATGATCCAGAGAATAATGTAGATAAGTATTCCCGGAAATGCCGCGCTAAGTATTGAAACAAGGACATATCCAACTCGCACCAAAGTCACATCCCAACCAAGCCACTCCGCAATTCCGGCGCAAACTCCGGCAATCATAGAATTTTTAGATCTTTTTAAAGACATAATAAACTCACTTTAATTTTTGTTTTAGGTNCATGAATATTATGTAATTAGATATGCCAGATTTCGCGACGAGAGAATTGCTTCGTAAAAATCTGGCATATCTATAAATATGTAAATGACAGAAACCTTCGAGGTTTCGTAACTTCAACGAGACCTAAACCTCGAAGGTTGATTTATTCCATTTCCAACTTTAAATTTTGTTCCAGGAATAGAAATTGGAAGCTTGCCTCGAATATTTATCTCTCCAAGCAGTGCTTTCAACATTGCCTTTTGTGTAAGCCTACTATCACCAAAGGCGCATAAGTAAGCATTCACTTTTGGAAATAAAGATAATAAGTAAGGATTTCCAAAACTAATCAACACGCTTGGAACTTTCATGCTAAGTAATTTTTGAATGAAAACTTCATGTTTCTTTGATAAGCTGACAGTTCCTTGATATGCTTTTACTCTTATGAAAGAGGATAGTATGAGAAGGTCAGCTTTCCGTGCTGCTCGTAAAACATTAGCATAATAATCATCATTTGTTTGCTCATGAACTAATGCGCGCATAGAACCTGGAAATTCTTCTTGAATTAGTGATTGAAATAATTCCTCCGATTCGTTTCTTAATCCTTCTGTAATCGTTATCCAGAAAATTTTTTCACACTTGGATTTATCAATCGGAATTATTCGCTTATCATTCTTAACTAACGTGATAGATTTTTCCGCAATGGTTTTAGCTAAAGTAAGATGCTTTTTTGTTCCGACTTGCTTTGGTATTTCATTCAAGTCTACAAATCGGTTTTGTTCGATTCTAAGCCATCTTTTTGCGCTCAAGAATTTCCTCAAACTGTAATCAATTCGTTCTTCGCTTATTTCACCATGATTAACTGCCGAGTTAATTGAGTCAATTGCAATTTCTTCATCCGGTGGGAAAAGGATAAGATCATTTCCGGCATTGAAAGCCATTACTGCAGCTTCTGCCGCTGAGAAATTTTTAGCAATTGAATTCATGTTCATTGCATCGGTTACGACTAAGCCATCAAATTTCATTTTATTTTTCAAGAGATTTGTTATAACTTTTTGTGAAAGTGTTGCAGTAATTTTAGGGGACTTTTCAATTCCGGGAACACCAAGATGTCCAACCATTACAGAATGAACTCCAGCTTTAACTGAAGCAATAAATGGTACAAGTACATTTTCCAAAAGATATTTTTTACTTCCATTGATCACCGGCATTTCTAAATGAGAATCAATGTGAGTATTACCATGTCCGGGAAAATGTTTTGCAGTCGTTAATATTCTTGCTGAAGTCGTTCCTTTGATGAAGGCGGAACAAAAATCCGCGGCCATTTTTTTATCTTCTGAAAATGCACGGATATTTATAATTGGATTTTCCGGATTATTATTTATATCAGCAACCGGTGCATAATTCTGATGAACTCCAATTGCGCGAGCTTCTTCTGCAATTGCTTTGCCGAGTTTAACTGCCAATGTTAAATCTCCTGTTGCAGCAAGTGCCATAGCATATGGGAAATCCAATCCATCCTTCAATCTCATTCCAAGTCCGCGTTCAAAATCCGATGCAATTAGAAGCGGAAGTTCAGCCAATGCTTGCATTTTATTTGTAAGCATGGCTTGGTTTAGAATATCGCCAGAGAAGAAAATTAATCCACCGACTTTCAAATCTTTTACTAATCTTTCAAGTCTTTTATACTCCGCAGAATCTTCGTTCAGAAAATTTCCCAATACCCAGGGCATAACAAACTGAGCACATTTTTCTCTAAGCGATAAATCATTAATTGTGTCTTCAATCCAATTTTTATCTTCTTTAGTCAGATCAAAAACTGAAGGATAAATTATTTTCTTTTTTATCATCGCTTTAAGATAAATTATTCTTGAGCTAATTCTTTATAAATTGCATCATGAATTAACGGACGAACTTTCGAAAGCTTATTATTATTTCTTGTGGGATAGACTCTGTTTGTAAGCAGGATAACAAATAAACTTTTTGTTGGATCAGTCCAAACAGAGGTTCCTGTATAACCTGTGTGTCCATAAGATAAAGGACTAAAATATTTTCCTGCTGATGAACCTTCGGGAGATTTTGTATCCCAGCCCAAACCTCTCGAGCTTTGATCTGATTGCTTCTTTGTGAACAGTTCAATTGTTTCAGGATTAATGTATTGTCTCCCTTGATAATTTCCTTTTTGCAAAATCATTTGGAGAAATTTAGCTAAATCATTGGCAGTTGAAAAAAGTCCGGCATGACCTGCAACTCCGTTTAACATGTATGCCCGTTCATCATGAACCTCACCCTGCAGTTGACGCATCCGCCAGAAATCATCAAACTCTGTCGGCATGCAATTATCTTTTAATTCCGGCGGCGGATTATACATTGTAGAATTCATACCCAAAGGAGTAAATAAATTTTCATCTAAGAATTTGTCTAAAGATTTCCCGCTGATTCTTTCTATAATTTGCTGCAGAGTAATCATTCCAAGATCACTGTAAACATATTTGCTTCCCGGTTCTTGCTCTGGAGTTAAGTTCATTATGTCATTAATTACTTCTTCAGCAGTTGAGTACACATCATAATATTTTTTGAAAGGAGCAAGTCCCGAATTATGAAGAAGCAAATTTCTTATTGTAATGTTCTCTTTTCCATTATTGTTAAACTCGGGTAAATAGTTAATCACCTTTTCATCTAAATTTAATTTTCTTCTATCAATAAGCATCATTGCGGCTGTAGTTGTGCCAATTACTTTTGAAACAGAAGCTAAATCAAAAATTGAATTTATAGTTACTTCACGGGAAGAATAATCATAAGTAAAATTTCCGAAAGCTTTTTCGTGAATAATTTCTCCATCCTTTGCAACTAGAAGAACGGCGCCCGGAAAAGCTGAATCCACAATCGCTTTTATTATCAGATCATCTGTTTCAGCAAATTTATTTTGTTCAAGCTTTTGAAAAAGTCCGCTGATGTTATGAAGTGCGCTTTTTGGTTTTTGCAAACCCAGACCAAACTCATAGTCTGTGTTCGGAATTGAAATCGGAAGTTTTCCCTGAATTGGAATTTCTCCGAATATGGCTTCACCAAGTGCTGACTCTGAAACTTCAGTATCGCCATAATTGCAAATATAAGTTTCAGCTTTTGGAAACCGCGAAAGAATGTATGGACTTCCATGAGCCATGAAAACAAGCGGCTTGCCTAAGCTGCGAAGATCATGTACGAGTTCTGCTTGCATTTTGGTTAATCCGAGATCGCCTTCGAAAGCTCTGACTTTTAAATAAGAGGATAGAAGAATGAAATCAGAATTTTTGGCTGAGGTCAGAGCATCTTCATAGTCAGTGTCATTGCTGTTTAGAGAAATTCTTTTAATTGAAAGATTATTTAACCGGGAATTTAAAATTGAGTTAAAATAATTTTCTTCACCGCCAAACTTGCTGTCAAGAATGCTTATGTGTAAGTATTTGATATTATTGTTTTGGCTTAACGGAATTAAGTTCTGATCATCTTTAACAAGAGTGATTGATTTTCTCGCAAGCTTGCTTGCAATTTCCCAATGAGATTCTACTCCCACCTTTTGTGAGATTGACTCAATGTCTATTAGTCTCCTTTTATCAAGCCCCGCCCAATTTTTAGCAAGCAAAATTTTTCTAACCGACTGATTCAATCTCTCTTCAGTTATATCACCTTTTTTAACAGCAGAAATTATTGCGTTAATTACTACTTCAGAATCGGTAGGAAAAAGAATTGCATCATTGCCGGCTTGAATTGCCAGAACAGCGGCTTCTCCTGCTGTAAAAGAATTAGTTATTGCATGCATTTCCATTGCATCGGTGACAACTAATCCTTTAAAACCCAGTTTATCTTTCAGCAAATTTGTAATGATCTTTTTTGAAAGTGTTGACGGCAGCTTGTCATCAGATTCAAATGCTGGAACTTGCAGATGACCAATCATAACTGACATCACACCGTTTTCAATGTTGGACTGAAAAGGAGCAAGCTCATTTTTTAATAATTCATCCTCGGTTCCTAAAATTACCGGAAGGTCGCGATGCGAATCTACATTTGTATTCCCGTGTCCTGGAAAATGTTTTGATGTTGCAATCATTCCTCCATCTTGTACGCCTCGGAGAAACGAATTGCTTAATCTTGTAACGAGTTCAACATCTTCACCAAATGATCTTACATTTATTATAGGATTAAAAGGATTATTGTTAATATCTGAAACAGGTGCATAATTCTGATGAACCCCAATCGCTACTCCTTCGCTTGCAATTATTTTTCCCATTTGATATGTTAAAGCAGTATCATCCGCAGCTCCAATTCCCATGTTGTAAGGAAAGATTGTTGCTTCGGCTGCTCTTTGTGCCACGCCTCTTTCAAAATCTGCAGAGATGAGTAAAGGTACGTCAGCAATTTTTTGAAGCTTGTCGGTAACTATCGCCTGATCATAAATATTGCTTAGAAAGAAAATTAGCCCGCCTACTTTTAAATCTTTAACGAGATAAACAAGGCGTTCATAATCGGGATTGTCTTCGCTCATATATTTTCCGAATGCATGAGGGAAAACAATTTGACCGGCTTTTTCCTCAAGAGTCATTCCAGAGAGAATTTTTTCAACCCAAGGATCATTTTGATTTTGGAAATAATTGGGGTCAGATTTTAATTTAGTCGAATCAGAAGCATTTAATTCATAGTTATCAGATTGAACAAATGAACTTCCATTTATTAAAAAGCTTAGAGCGAAAAAGGAAATGACGAGGATGAGTTTTCTCACTTTACTTCTCCTTTACAGTTTTTTTACCAAAGGTTGGATCAATTGTCAGCATACGGGTAACAAAAAATCCCGGAATCATTGTAAGAATAATCCAAATAAAGAATTTTGGATAACCTAAAGCTTCTTGAATCATACCGGCAAAAATTCCCGGTATCATCATGCTTAATGCCATAAAGCCCGTGCAGATAGCGAAGTGCGAAGTTTTGAATTCTCCCTCGGAAACGTAAATCATATAAAGCATATAAGCGGTGAATCCAAAACCGTATCCGAATTGTTCACCTGCAACACAAAGATTAATGATTAATAAGTTTTCCGGTTGTGCGAAAGACAGATAAATGTAAAGTACATGAGGAATATTAATTGCGGCAAACATCCACCAAATCCATTTCTTTAAACCACCCTTGGAAACAAGGAATCCGCCGACTATTCCTCCCAAAGTAAGTCCGATGATCCCCACCGTTCCATATACAAGTCCAACTTCTCCCGTAGTTAAACCTAATCCACCAATTTCTCGCGGATCAAGTAAAAATGGTGATGCAAGCTTTACCAATTGTGCTTCGCCAAATCTGTAGATTAACAAAAAGGTTATGGTTATTAGAATCTCTTTCTTCTTAAAGAACAAAGAAAAAGTTCTGATGAATTCTTTGCCAACTGAACGCGAGCCGTCTTTTACAACAGGCATATCGTTTGCTGGATAGGGAAGAATAAAATAATGATAGAGAAAAAATAAAATGAATAAACCGGTCAAAATTAAAAACGTCATTGACCAAGCCCACGGAATATTTCCCGAAATTGCTTTGAAAGTTGTTGATATTTCAGTCTTCAGCTTTGGATCGAGCTGTAATATTGCGAATGCAGGTTTATTCCAATTGGATTTATTAAAAACAAATCTTGTTCCTTCTAAAATTGAAATACTCTTATCACCACCGTCACGATCAAAATTTACGACATAATCTTTTTGATCTTTTGGTTCCAATGAAAGTGCAAATGAAACAATAGCAATGTTACCGACAGTTTTTTTATAATCTTCTGCTTTGATTTTGAGAGGAGGAATTTTGGGGCTTGTTCCTTTAGTGTTATAAAAACCGTTTCGAATATTCTTTACATGCAGGATGTTTACGACTGAATCAACTTCTGCTTTGTTTCTTTTGCCAGTGCTAATATTTATTAAACTGGTATTTGCCAGTACTTTTAATTGATTATCTTTTGATAAACTTGTAAAGGAATTATCAAGAAGAATTTGTTCAACCTTTAAATTAGGTTTAGCAAATACCTCAATTTCAGCCGGGGGCAGCCCGCTGTGAGTTTCAAAATATCCTGCGAGAATAATTAATATTCCCTGTCCGGTAATCATTGAAAGTCTGTAAAAGGTGCTTCGTATTCCAACAAAAAAAGCTTGCTGATGTTCAGACAACCCCAGCATGTAAAAGCCGTCGGCTGCTATATCATGAGTAGCTGAACTAAAGGCAAGCAATAGAAAAAATGCTAAAGTATATTGGAGAAAGCTTGGCAGCGGAATCATAAAAGCAATTCCCGCAAGACCAGCCCCAATTATTAGCTGCATTATGATTATCCACAGTCTTTTAGTTTTAAATATATCAACAAATGGTGACCAAAGAGGTTTGATTGCCCAGGGTAAGTAAAGTAAACTTGTATAAAAGGCAATATCCGCGTTCGATATTCCCATCCGTTTGTACATTATAACAGAAACGAGCATTACGACTACGTATGGAATTCCTTCAGCATAATAAAGAGTTGGCACCCACGCCCATGGATTTCTAAAGGAAGTTTTTTTACCGAACATATTTTTCTCCGAAATTCTGCAGGAATAAATTTAGTGTGAATATTAAACTATATTTTAAGAATCTGTTTTGCCATTAGTACAGCACCCATTGCAGGAGAATTCTCCGCATCTTTAACTACAACATTAGTCAGCTTCTTTTCTATTTTCTTTCGCAAAGTATCTGAATAAATATTTTTATGAGTGATAATTCCGCCTATAAAAGAAACAGCTAAATTTTTTTCATTCAGTTTCTTTTGCATTGCAGAAACATGCAGAAGTAATTCATCTGTTTCATCTTCAATGATCTTCATAGCAAGCTTATCGTTCTTTTCTGCTGCTTCAATAACAAGCGGTGCCACTTTGGCTATGTCAAAATTATTTCTATAAACTTCCGTTATTAAAATGTCCTGAGAAAGTATATTGAATTTTTCTTTTATTAAAACAGAAATTAAAGTTTTACTTCCGCGACCGTCAAATTCTTTTGAAACAGCAGCTAATCCTTTTTTACCAATCACATAGCCGCTGCCCTCATCGCCTAAATATCTTCCCAAACCACCGACACGATGTATGCTGCCATGTGCATCTTTACCAAACATGATTGATCCCGTGCCGGTAATTAGGATACTTCCCGGCTTTCCGGAAAATGCTCCTTCCAAAGCAATTCGTGCATCGCTTTCAACCCTGAACAAATTCACTTTAAATTTTTGTTTAGTAAGATATTCTGCAAAGCCCTGTTCAAGTCTTTCAGCATCGGTTCTTCTGCCGGCACCAGTTGTACCTAATAAAACAATTTTAATTTCATCTTGATTGATGCTTACAGCTTTTATACAATCGTTTATAAGCTTATATAGAATTTCGGATACGGGTTCAATTCCTTGAACGAGAAAATGTGACGCTCCACCGTAACATTCATGCCTCACACTTCCATCCAAATTTGTAAGTAAGCAGTGGGTTTTTGTTCCCCCTCCATCAATGCCTATTATGTAGCTCATAGGGTAAGTAAATCTTAATTGTGGTTAAGTGATAACAAAAATTAGAAAAAAAAGAATGAAGTTGAAAACTTTTAATCAGGTTTCATTCATTTTTGAGTTCTATTTTCAAGTAAAATTATTTAATTTCACAATCAATTATAGGCAAACAAAATGGCTCAACCAGAAAAATATTTTGAACCTTACAGAAAAAATACTATTGGCTTTGATCAGATGTTTCTTTCGCCCTATGGAGAGAAAAAAATTATTTATGCCGATTGGATAGCAAGCGGAAGATTGTATAAACCGATCGAGAGAACTATCAGCGAAGTATTTGGACCATTTGTTGGGAATACACATTCCGAAGCGAGCGTCACCGGTACATCTATGACATTAGCATATCACCATTCTCATGATATAATCAAACACCATGTTAATGCAAAACCTGATGATGTAATCATTACTGCTGGGTCAGGAATGACTGGAATGGTAAATAAATTTCAGCGAATTTTAGGACTGAAAATTGCCGAACAGTTGAGAGGATTTCTTTCTCTGCCAAAATATTTAAGCCCGTTGTATTTGTCACCCATATGGAACATCACTCAAATCAAACATCATGGTTGGAAACAATTGCAGATGTTGTAGTTATTGAACCAGATGCTCAGGGCTTGGTTGATCTTAGTGATTTTAAAAAGCAATTAGAGAAATATCATGATAGAAAATTGAAGATTGGAGCATTCACCGCTTGTTCAAATGTAACAGGTATTCACACACCTTATCATAAAATGGCTAAGCTGATGCATGAAAATGGAGGTTTTTGCTTTGTTGATTTTGCTTGTTCCGCGCCTTATGAACAAATGGATATGAATCCACCCGATCCTATGGAAAGATTGGATGCCATTTACTTTTCTCCTCACAAATTTTTAGGTGGTCCAGGTTCTTCGGGAGTTTTAATTTTCGATTCAAAACTTTACAAAAATCGTATACCTGATGATCCAGGCGGTGGTACAGTGGATTGGACAAATCCCTGGGGGCAGCATAAATTTGTTCCTAACATCGAAGCAAGAGAGGATGGGGGAACACCTGCATTTCTTCAATCCATTAGAGCTTCTTTAGCAATAAAGCTTAAGGAAGAAATGGGTGTGGAGAAAATTATTGAACGCGAAAAATATTTAGTGAAGATTGCATTTGAAGGCTTAAGAAAAATACCAGGGCTTCATATTCTTGCAGATAATGTTGAAGATCGGCTTGGAGCAATTTCATTTTATGTGGATAATATTCATTACAATCTTATAGTAAAAATTCTGAATGATCGTTTTGGTGTTCAGGTCAGGGGCGGCTGCTCATGTGCAGGAACTTACGGTCATTATCTGCTGCATGTTACTCCGCAAATGTCAAAACACATCACAGCTAAGATAAATCATGGTGATCTTTCAGAAAAACCAGGGTGGGTTAGAATGTCGCTTCATCCAACCATGACTGATGATGAGGTATACTTAATTCTTGATGCTGTTATGGAAATTGTAAAAAATGTTCAAAGCTGGAAAGAGGATTACGTTTATGATTTACATAAGAATGAGTTCTATCATAAAAACAGCAATGAAAAAGAAAATATTTATAAGATGTTTGAATTTAATGGCGGTTCGAAATCCGCGGTGAAAAATATTCTGAAAAGTTAAGTATATATTTTTCGTTAAGGATAGTCCTAATTATGGGAAATAAAAACTCAATTACCTGGTTTAGAGTGCTATCCCCGTCAGTCCACACGATTTCTTTACTAATCAATTCAGAAAAAAGCTTAATAGTTGCTTCTCGGAAATGAAAATGATTTGAAGCTGCATTCCAATTAGTGAGAGTTATTTAGGGGAAATTAGTTCATTTATTAAAAAATGAGAATGATTTTACGGCATATTCTTTGAAAATTATCTTAATTTACCACCGAGTATTTTCATACACCGATTAAAATTAAAAAATATGATAAATAGAAGCAGCTCATTAGAAACTAAAATCAGAAGTAAAATAGACCTATTAAAGTTCCTCACTTCACTATTGTTACTTTACTTTTCACCATTACTTTATTCCCAATCAAACGAAGATTGCTTAACCTGTCATGAAGACAATACTCTGACAACTGAGCGAAAGGGAAAAGAAGTATCACTTTACGTAAATATAAAAATACTGCAAAATTCACCGCACAGAAAATTAACTTGTATATCATGCCATGTTGGTTTTAATGCGGAAGATCTTCCACACAAAGAAGATATCCAGCCAATTAATTGTCTCTCCTGCCATAAAGATGCAAGAGTAAAACATCAGTTCCATCCCCAGATGAAAAACGCAAATGGAATAAATGGACCTGAAGGGGCTTCGTGCAGGACTTGCCATGGAACACACGATGTAGTTTCACCAAAAGTTAAAACATCAAAATGGTCTGCAGATAATCTGGTTCAATCTTGCGGGCGATGCCATACAGATGTCAAAGAAATTTTTGTAGCTTCAAAACATTATGAAGGATTAACTGAAGGAGTATTGGGTTCACCAAATTGTCTTTCATGTCATAAGAATGCACTTGTTACTCAGAAAGCAATTGGTGACACTCTTCAAAGAAAAAATGCTCAGGAAAAATTATGTCTTTCATGTCACTTAGATAACGAAGAAATTAGATCTAAGACAGCACCGTCAGCAAAATTTATTACGGCTTATGATTTAAGTGTTCACGCAAGCGAAATAGCAAATGGAAACCATAAAGCTGCAACATGTATTGATTGTCATACTGCGCATGGTGTTATACCGGGAAATAATGAAAAGTCGTCTGTTAATAAATTTAATATACCAACAACTTGCTCTCATTGCCATAAGCAGATAGCCGATGAGTATAAAGAAAGCATTCATGGTGTGTTTGTTGCACAGGGTAATAAAGAATCACCGGTTTGCACAGATTGTCATGGTGAACATAATATTTTAAAACATAATGATCCCAGATCACCCGTTGCATTTAAGAATCTCTCGAGAGAAGTCTGCTCGCCATGTCATAGCTCAGTTAAGTTAGAAGCTAAATATGGATTAAATACAGATCGCTATAAAACCTTTTCTGATAGCTATCACGGGTTGGCAATTAAAGGCGGATCTTTAGAAGTCGCTAATTGCGCAAGCTGCCACGGTGCCCATAACATTAAGCCCTCAAGTGATTCTACATCAACAGTAAACAAAGCTAATCTTGTTAAAACTTGTGGAAGCTGCCATCCTGGTGCAAATAATAATTTCACAATTGGCAAAATTCATGTTACGCTTGAAAAGAAGGATGAGCCAATTCTGTACTGGATTGCCACCATGTACATCAGCTTAATTGTAATGGTAATCGGTGGAATGTTTGTTCATAATGCAATAGACTTCGGCAGGAAAGCGCGAATAAAAAAGTTAAGACAACGAGGACATATTGAGTTTGAAGAACATGGTCATTCACTTTATTTAAGAATGACTTTAAGTGAAAGAATTCAACACGCAACATTAGCTGTTAGCTTTATACTTTTAGTTATAACCGGCTTTATGCTGCGCTATCCGGATTCATGGTGGGTAAGCCATATTAGAGATTTAAGTGAGCATGCCTTTATGCTGAGAAGTTTAATCCATAGAACTGCTGCAATTATCATGGTCGTGGTTAGCTTGTATCATATTTATTACGTATGCTTCACCTCAAGAGGAAGAGAACTTATAAAAGATTTATTACCTAAATATCAAGATATCTTAGATGCGCTTGGTGTTGCTAAATTCAACCTCGGAATTTCAAAAGAAAAACCTATGCTCGATAGATTCAGTTATGTTGAAAAAGCTGAGTACTGGGCATTGATCTGGGGCACTATTGTAATGACTGTAACCGGTTTTATTTTGTGGTTTGATAACACATTCATTGGATTACTAACTAAGCTTGGATGGGATATTGCAAGAACAATTCACTATTATGAGGCATGGTTAGCATTATTGTCAATTGTTGTTTGGCATTTCTACTTCATCATTTTTAATCCTGATGTCTATCCAATGAACACGGCTTGGTTATCCGGAAAAATTTCGGAAGAGGAAATGACTCATGAACATCCCAAAGAATTAGAGAGAATTAAAGCATCTATAGCTAAAAGTTCAGATGAAGATACAGAGGAAAAAAGTTAATTTGAAAATCATTAAGAGGTTTTCATTCCTACTTATTTTGGGATTACTTTACTCCGGTAAAGTATTTTCTCAGGATAATAGTGATTGCCTAATGTGCCATGAAGATAAAACTTTAAAAGGTACAAAAAGCGGTAGAACTATTTCAGTTTTTGTGAATGAAAAAATTATATTCTCTTCAGTCCATTCGGAAGTAGATTGCATTCAATGCCATGTTGATTTGGAGGGTTCTGATTTTCCTCATGCTGAGAATGTTAAAAGAGCAGTATGCAATTCTTGTCACGAAGACATTCAAAAATTATATGATGGCAGCTTACATTCAAAAGCATTTAATCGTGGTGATAGGCTTGCGCCGATTTGCCAGGATTGCCATGGTTCACATGAAATTATTCCTGTAAAAAATATCAAATCAAAAGTTGCACCGATAAATGTCCCTTATCTGTGCGGGCAATGTCATAAAGAAGGGTCACCTGTTCAGCTCCAAAGAAATATTTCTCAAACACACATTCTTGAAAATTATTCTGAAAGTATTCATGGCGAAGGTTTGATGAAGAAAGGGCTTGTTGTTACAGCAACATGTGCTTCTTGTCATACCGCTCATGAAATTTTACCTCATACAGATTCGCGATCATCAATTGCTCGTAAAAACATTGCTGGCACTTGTGCTAAATGTCATGCTGAAATTGAACTGGTTCATAGAAAAGTAATTAAAGGTGCTTTATGGGAAAAAGAAGCAAGCGTACTGCCTGCATGCGTTGATTGTCATCAGCCGCATAAAGCCCGCAGAGTTTTTTATGATCAAGGAATGGCAGATGCTGATTGTTTAATATGCCACGAGAAGAAGGAATTAAAATCTTCAGATGACGGACGTTCCTTATTTGTAAATTATTCTGAGATAAAAAACTCACGCCATGCAAACATTGCTTGCAGCCAGTGTCATTCTGGAGTTAAACCCTCACACACAAGACCATGCGATGAACTTACAGCGTCAGTTGACTGTGCATCTTGTCATTCTGCAATACAAGAAGATTATCAAAAAAGCGTTCATGGAAAACTCGCTTCTAAAAATGATCCTAACGCACCAACTTGTAAAGAATGTCATTCGAATCATAATATATTAGGAAAGATAGATTCGAAGTCTCCTACTTTTCCTCTAAACATTCCTAAACTTTGCGGAAACTGTCATCGAGAAGGTGAAAAAGCTGCAGTAAGATACAGGGGGACTGAGAAGGAGATCGTTAAAAATTATTCAGAAAGCATTCATGGTAAGGGATTATTAAAAAGCGGTCTAACGGTTACGGCAACTTGCACTGACTGCCATACTGCGCATCGGGAACTCCCGCATAGTGATCCATTATCAAGTATAAACCCGGCAAACATTCCTACTACTTGCGGCAACTGCCATCATGGGATTCAAGAGCAATTTGAAAAAAGTATTCATTCATCGTTAGTTTCTAAATCAGATAAGAAACTTCCAACCTGCGAAAACTGTCACAGTGCACATCAAATTATTAGAGCAGATTCGGAAGGATTTAAACACATCATCATGATTCAATGCGGTAATTGTCATGAAGAGATTGCTAAAACTTATTTTGAAACATACCACGGCAAAGTTTCTCAATTAGGCTATACAAAAACAGCGAAGTGTTATGATTGCCATGGTGCACATGACATTTTACCTGTTGAAAATCCGGCATCTCATCTTAATCGAAAAAATGTCGTTGAAACATGTAAGAAATGCCATGCAAGCGCTAACAGACAGTTTGCAGGATATTTCACTCACGCGACCCATCATGATCCAGATAAATATCCATGGTTGTTTTGGACTTTCTGGGGAATGACTGGTTTACTGGTTGGTACATTTGTACTTGCCGGTTTACATACTTTATTGTGGTTACCGCGCTCATTGCAATGGCGAAGAGAGCTTAAACGAAGACAACAAGACAAAAACACTAATCACAAATCGGAAGAAAATGTAAGTGACGGAAATAGCTAAAGAAAACAACTCGGAGAAAGAATTACACATCGTCCGGTTCACAAGGTTGAATAGAACCCTGCACATATTTATGATTGTGAGTTTTATAAGCCTTGCACTCACAGGCATGTCATTAAAGTTTTCTTACACTGGATGGGCAGTTTTTCTTTCACATTTTTTTGGAGGATTTGAATCAGCAGGCTATATCCACAGGTTTGCTGCTGTTATAATGGTGTCGGTTTTTATCATTCATCTTGTTGATGTAGTGAGAACGCGGAAAAAAGAGCTGCTGTCCTGGAAGGAACTCATTTTTGGTCCGAATTCCATGATGTTTAATAAAAAGGATTTAAAGGATTTTATTGCATCAATGAAGTGGTTCATTGGTAAAGGTGAGAGACCTGAATATGGTAGATGGACTTACTGGGAAAAATTTGATTACTTTGCAGTATTCTGGGGAATTTTTGTAATTGGTTCTACAGGCCTTACGCTTTGGTTTCCCGAGTTCTTCACTCAGTTTATGCCTGGCTGGATCTTAAACGTTACAACTATTATTCACAGTGATGAAGCACTGCTCGCAACAGGTTTTATTTTCACAATTCATTTCTTTAATACACACTTAAGACCGGAAAAATTTCCGATGGATATTGTCATCTTCACNGGTCGTATTCCTCTTGAAGAATTCAAACTTGACAGACCGGCAGAATACAAAGAACTGGTAGAGAAAGGTCAGCTTGAAAATTATTTAGCTGAACCTTATCCGGAAATAGTTATTAGAGCCATTCGAATATTTGGCTGGACTGCACTTTCAATTGGGTTCAGCATCATTCTTTGGATAATTTATGCTATGCTTTTTGCATATCGTTAATAGTTGGTGTTTGCTAATTAAGTTATTTTTTCTAATTTCAAACTGATGAAAAATAAATTACCCTCATCTTTTTACAATCCCATGTCTTTAGCTGGTGCTGGTATTGCAGCAATCAGTTTTGGTTTAATTGTCTTCCTATTTTTACTTGAACTTCTTGGCACAAAGCAAAAACCATA
>C687J35503_10000196_pt1 | contig 15491 bp, 13 predicted proteins | sample RifCSP19_3_FD_35503 | JGI IMG/M metagenome (IMG submission 35503)
ATTTTATTGTGGAGCTGATCAGCTCGGGTGAGGCTGTGGGTACGGCTCGTTTGCATCTGCATGATTGGGGTAGGGTGAAGTCGTGTGACATTGGCGCGTACATTGGCCGTAAGGAGTTGTGGGGCAAAGGCTTGGGCAAGCAGATTTATTTGGGGTTGTTGGAGATGGCGTTTAATCAGTTGAATGTGGATCGTTGTGAAGCTAGCAGTGTTGAGTATAATCTGCGTTCGCATAAGGCGTTGGAGGCGTGTGGTTTCAAGAAGACTGGGGTTTTCAGGCAGTGTGTTTTTGTGAACGGGCGGAAGTGGGATGACTATGCTTTCGACCTGTTGAGGGAGGAGTATTTGGAGCAGCGGATGACGTTGCTGAAGCGGGTGTTAGGGGATAAGGCTGAGGATTACCTGAAGAAACATTGCACTATAGAAGGATACTAGGCTAAAGGCTATTGTGGGCTGCGAGAAAACGAATTTTTAAAGAAGAAGGCGCCTTGCCCCTTACACCTTCTTCTACCATGGTTGCAGATGCGTTCTCTGGCTGAAGCTGTATGGATGTCGTCATCAGGCTGTTTCCGGTGACATCAACAAGTTTGAGCGTTGTTTTCTGGAGTCTGTTCGGGTTTTCGGGATGGTGTTCTGGGTTCTGTTCGCGCCTTGTCTTCGTTACTGGTTACGTTGGGCTTCGTCAACGGTGGCGTTGTGGAGCGGGTTTCTGTTTTCAGATGTTATTAATTTCCGCTTAGAATCAGTAATAATACCGAAGCGGGTTTCTGCTCTGAAGTAGTCGTCCGCGCCGCGTGTACGATGACTACTTCTATGTTGGATTAGACTTTGCAGGGCTGTGTGCGTGTTGAGGTGGAATTGCGCTATGGTGTCATTAACAAGCTTGAGCACTGTCTGTGAAAAGGGCTTTTTCGTCTTGTAGCTTGGGTGTTTAGTTGGTTAGAGGGTTGACTACGTAGACTTTTTCCTTTGCGAAAACTTGAATGCCTTGTTTTGTTATGATGTATGGGCGTGGTTGAGTGTCGTGTTCTGTTCCGCGCATTTTCTGTATCAGGAGCACTCTGGTTAAGCCAGTTTCTGGTTGAGAGATGGTTTGCAGTATTATTGTTCCGTGCGATAGGTATTCTTCGATTTGGTATTCTCTTTCGAGTGTGCTTGCGCGTAGGTCCATGATTATTAGGCTGGTGCAATCAGTCTGTGCTCTAAGCGACGTGAGCATATCCATGACAGCGAGTCGTCTTTCCCGAGGGTCAGGATACTGAAATATCATTGTGCTCATTGGGTCGATGACAATGCGCTTTGCGCCAGTCTTTTCAACTGTGCCTTTGATTAGATTGCCCAATGTGACTAGGGAATATTCCTTATCGGTTGTTGATTTGTTGTTTTTTGGGATCTTCATCACTCTTGAGATGTCTTTCAATAAGGAGGCATCTAAGAGCATGAGTTTCTCTTTCTTCTCTAGTTCTTTGAGGTTCCAGTCAAATGCTGAATAATTTCTCATTATATCCTGTGGGGATTCGTCTAGGGAAACATATATTCCGGGTTCGTTATAGAGCGTGGCGCCGCTGTGCAAGAAATGTAATGCGAATGTTGTTTTTCCCGCTCCTGGACCGCCAAAAACTGAGATTACTCGTCCTTTTGGCATGCCGCCTTCCAGCATTTCGTCCAGTCCATGTATGCCTGTTGGAGTCAGATCGAGTTTTCTATTCATGGTGGGTGCTATCAAGCATAAGCCAACTCTCTGGCATTAAGTCGCTTGATAGCTCCACTTATGGGTTATGAATTACAGAATCGTTTTTCTGCTCTATGTCTGAGGCTTCTGTGGGTTCTTTGGGATGGAGGGTATCAATCCGTTTTTCGCGTCGATTTTGAATGAGATCCACTGATCGGAAAAGCTACGTCCGCGCATTTTTCGTACTCGTATTCTCCTAACCTTTTGTTTCTTTTCTTCGGTGGTGTCCAAGTCTATTATGCAGTCGACGATTTCTTCCAGTTTGCGTCGCAGGTCTTCTTGTAGGGTTCCTTTGCCCACTATGAAGAAGAAGATGCCGTTGTCACCTCTTATTTGGGCTCCACGGTCTTGTATGAACTCGATGACTTTCGCTGAGTCTAGGCGTGTGAAAAGCGGTGCTGTTGAGTCTAGGAAGACTCTGCATGATTTTTGATTCGCTTGGCTCATTGCTGTGGATATGGCTATCCCCAGTTCCCAAAGCGAGAATGCCTGTTTTGCGGAGTATTTTTCTTGGCTTGTCTTGCCCGCGATTGATGAATAGCAGTCGACAAAGACGAAGTTTCCGTTTTGTTCATGTGTGGAGATGTCCCATCCAAAGCTTTTCATGTTTTTTCTTATTTCGTCTGGGAAGCAGTCGTATGTGATGTAGATACATGGTTTTTCTTGGTTGAGGTATCTGTATGCTAGTTGTTGGCATAGGACGCTTTTTCCAGAGCTGGCGTCGCCCACAATCATGACTGAAAAGGCTTCGGGTAGTTCGCCTCCCATCGCGTCCACGAGGGGTTCAAGTCGCGATGTGGCAGGCTTGATTGAACTTGCAGTTTTCCCATTCGAGCGTCTTCGTAATGTCACAACTGTGAGGAGCACGGTTGAGCCAATGACTGCAAGTATTGGTATAACATACGGTTGGATGACGCTCCAGAAATCTGAGGGACTTGACTGTTTGGGCAGGATTCTGACGTTGGTTAAGGCGGTGTTGTCTGTTGTGTTTGATTCGCCTGTGATCTGGCTTATTTCGGCTCTTAGGGTGTAAGAGGAATCTGGGGTCACGCCTGTGGTGTTCCAGAGGACTGTGAGAGTTGTTTCTGAGTTTGGAGCTAAGCCTTGTACTAGTTGGGTTTCGATTTTGTTATTGTTGTAGTAGATTGTTACGTTGAAGGTTTCAGTTGTTGTTCCTTTGTTTTTGACTACAACTGTAATGTTGACTTGTTGACCTGCTTGAGCTTCTGTGGCTGAAGGTGAAACACTTAGAATAGCAGCGTCGTGGATTACCACTGTTATCGTGTTTGAGATGGATTTGGTGAAGCCGTCGTTGTCGAAGATTGTTAAGTTTATTGTGAAGCTTCCCGGAGCTTGATATAGGTGGCTTATGATCGGGCTGGAGGCGTCAGTGGTGTTGCCGTCGCCGAAATCCCATCGATAAGTGATGATTGTTCCGTCCGAATCGTAGCTTGGTGAGGCGTTGAAAGTCACTCCAGAAGAGAGCCATGGCATTTGAGGCAGATAGCTGAAGGATGCTGAAGGCTCAGCGCCGATTCTGATTATTTGGGTTTCGATGTCGATTAGACTTTCACTATCAGTTACTGTTAGTGTAATTGTGTAGTTCCCAGTGGCAGCGAAAAAATGCGTTGTGACTTGGCCTGTGTCAGTTGTGCCGTCTCCGAAGTCCCATGCGTAGCTGGTGATTAGACCGCCATTTGGTGTTGAGAGGGAAGCGTTGAATGTTGCTGGCTCGTTGATCAGCGGCAGTGTTGGCCAATATGTGAAGTAGGCGAATGGGATGGCTCTAATGGGCAGGATGTGGGTTTCTGTGTCCCAAAGTCCTTCGCTGTCTGTTACATTTAGAATTACTGTGTAATTGCCAGTTGATGAGTAGGCGTGGGCGATGGTTGTGCCTGTGCCTGTGTTGTTGTCGCCGAAATCCCAGTAATAGCTTGTTATGATGCCCCCATTTGGAGCGGAGGATGAGGCGTTGAAAGTCACTGTTTCACCTATTTGCGGGAATGCTGGGATATACGTGAAGGAAGCGGTGGGGGTTTCTATCACTCTCACTATGGAGGATGTTGTTGTTTTGAGTCCATCGTTGTCGATGACTGTTAGTGTAACTGTGTAGTTGCCTACGCTAGAGTAGGCATGGTTTGCGATCATGCCTGTTGCGTTTTGACTGTCCCCGAAGTTCCAAGCGTAGTTCTGGATTGTGCCGTCCTGATCTGATGAAGTTGAAGCGTTGAATGTGACTGTTTGACTTACGAGTGGAGTTGTCGGGTTGTGGGTGAAGGATGCGGTGGGCGGCGACATAACAACGGTGTGGATGTATTGGTTTTCAATTGTTGTTCTAGGATCGAAACTGGTTATTGAAGCTGTGACTGTGAAGTTGTATATGCCTGGGGTTGGCGGTGCGGTTACGTTGAATTCTATGTAGTTTTGAACTAGGGATTGGTTAAGCTCGTATATTATAACGTCTCGGTTTAGATTCCATCTTAGTCTGTCTTTTCCTCCTACAGAGTAGTAGGTGATGGCTTCACTGTACGGGTTGTATGCTGAGCCCGGTACATAGCTCCAGCCCGTGGGCATTGTGACGTTTACGGTGGCGAAGTCTATGCCGTTGGTGTTTCTCGACGAAGTTACAGGAATCAGCCTGACTCTGTTTGTCAGACTGGCTACGACCGATCGGTTTTCGTTGAAGAGCCATTGCGGATTTGGGTGGGTTTGCAGTTCGCTGCTTGGATTTGTAGTTAAGTCGAAGTCTGCTCGAAAGACTGTGCTAGCGATCTGGTCGTGTCCGCTGTGTGAAGGATAAAGGGGTGAGGATATCCATTGGCTGCCGGCGTATGCCTGTACGTAGTAGGTTGTCAGTATGGCGTCGTTGTTGACTGAGCCTGTGGGCACCTCGATCCATGTGAGGATCATTTTTTTTGGTGGCACAGTGAGAGAAATGCTGCCTTGAGTGTATTCCCATCCTGCTATTCTATCGCTTGGGCTCAAGGTGACCGGAGCGTTGGAGAAGTATCGTGTGTCGTAGCATGTGGCAGCTCTGACGTTGTCGACTATCTTGGCGCTTGCGTTGTACCACCATCTTAGCCCGGTTACAATGATGGCTGTGTCGGTTGGGTTGTAGAGGACAGCTTGGTAGAACCAGCCGTTTGGGTCTGTGAGGTCAAGTCTTGCGAAGCTTGCGGCTTGAGCGTAGACTTTTAGATCTGTTGGTGCACCGTTTGCTTCTGGAGAAAATTGAAGCAGTTGAGTTATGAAAACTAGCAGGTATAGGCTTAGGAGTAGTTTGGCTGAAACTTTGCGTGGATTGTTTCGTTTCGGCAGTTGCCGCTTGTTGTGACAGTTGTGAATCGCCATAATTTTGCATTTTCACTCCTAAAGCGCGAGGTTTACGAAAAAGCAGGCATCAGTAACATGCCTATGCGATCTGTTGTGTGGTGCACCCCCGATAGACTCTTCTCTGGAACCGCGATTCATCGGTTGACCATTCCATGTTGATGCGGTGTTCAAAAAGGGTTATGAAACCGTAATCAGTATTCAAAATTCGAGTTTTGGAAGCCAAGGGCACTAGCGTTGTTTGAATGGTGTTCGATTTTTCTGAAGCTAAAAGACTGTGTGCAAGAAGAAGGAGAGTATCGCTTAAGCCCGTCTTCTATCATGTTGCGAGTGCATATTTCGCTGAAGGCTGTGTGCGCGTCGTCGTAACAACTGTTCCTAATGACGACGTCGTCCGCAATCTTGGGTGCTGCGGGCAGTGGCTTGGACAGTTGTAGTTGAGCATGGAAACCTAGACTGTTTGTGTGCATTGGCTGCGGGTGTTTCCAAGTTGTTGTTGCTTTCTGCAGTTACGCTGTCACAACAACAACCTTCTTGGATGTGGGATGTGATGTTGTGGGAGCGGTTTCTGTTTCAGATGTTATTAATTTTCGCTTAGAACAAGTAATAACACCGAAGTGGATTTTGCTTAGGGTTCTTTTGCGGTCAAAGGGTTTCTTTTATCTTAAGCATTTGCCTTTTCAGGTTGTTGATGTCCTTTTTTTGCGACTTTCCATGTTAGTTCTAGGTCGACGCCGAAGTATTCGTGGATTAGTATGTCTCTCATTCCAGCGATTCTTCGCCATGGTATGTTTGGGTTTTTTCTCTTTGTTTCGTTTGGGATGTTTTTGGCTGCTTCTCCGATTATTTCGATTCTTCGGATGACTGCGTCTTGGATTTGTTTTGAGTTTAGGAATTCTTTTTTGGTGATGTGCTTGGTGTATTCTTCTATTCTGGTTATGCTTTCTAGTATGTGTTCGATGAAGACTTTTGGGTCTTTGTTCATAGGATCACTTTTTGTTCTTTTAGGATTCTGTCTTTGAGCAAGGGATGCAGCGATTTGTAGGTTAAGACGTCAACTTTTCTGTGTAGGGTTTCTTCTAGTTCTATTTTTAGTCCGGCGAGGTCGAGTAGGCTTTTGGTTCCTTTGAATTCGATGAGGATGTCTATGTCGCTGTTTTGTTTTTGTTCTCCTCTGACGAAGGAGCCGAAGACTGCTGCTCGTTTGACCTCGTAACGTTCTAGTACGGGAAGGATTTTGTCCTTGAGTCCTTGGAGTTCCATGCCTACCATCGTACATAGTTTGGTGTTAATACTTTTATCTTTACTCTCTGTTGTGCGACAGATTTTGCACATTGACCAGCGGTTGCACGTTGATACAATGCTGCGGAAGCGGGTTTCTGCTTTAGAAGTAGTAGTCTGTGCCGCGTGTTGCTGACTACTACTTCTATGTTGTAGGTGGCTGGCTGTGTGGGTGTTGATGCCCAACAGCTCTTAGTGTCATCATCAAGTGTGAGGTGTTTTTGATGATGTTGTGTATATCGTTTTGGTGTGTTTTTGGGTTTACCGATATGTTTTTATATCGTTAATTTCATGGGTGTATGTATGAATCTGCTTGATGGAAGGTTGCATGAGAGACTCGTGGCGAAGAAACGGTTGTTGGACAGTCACAGGCCTCTTCCTGTTGAGAAGGTTAGGAAGCTTCGGGAAGCGATGGAAATCGAGTATACGTATCATTCTAACGCTATTGAGGGCAATAGGTTGACGTTGCGTGAGACTCAGCTTGTCATTAGAGAAGGAGTGACCATTGGCGGTAAGAGTGTTCGCGATCATCTTGAGGCGCGGAATCATACCAAGGCGATTTCTTATGTTGAAAACCTGAAGGACCGTGACTTGACGGAAAACGACATCATGGAGCTTCACAGAATAGTCTTTTCGGGTATTCTTGAGAATGTGGGAAGTTTTAGGCGGTCTCAGGTTTTTGTTGAGGGTTCTGATTATTTGCCGCCTCCAGCTTTTGAAGTTCCAGCCTTGGTCAAGGAGCTTCTTGATTGGTTGAGGAAGAACCCTGAAGAGCTGCGCCCTGTTGAGTTTGCTGCTGTTTTTCATCATAGGTTTGTTTCTGTTCATCCTTTTGACGATGGGAACGGGCGGGTGGCGAGGTTGTTGATGAATTTGCTTTTGATTAAGCAGGGTTATCCTTTCACTGTTGTTAGGAATTATGATCGGCGGAGGTATTATGACACGCTTAGGAAGGCGGATGGAGGAGATTTGGCGCCGTTTGTGAATTTTATCGGTCGCTGCGTGGAGGAGTCGTTGAATCTTTATCTCAGCGCAGTAGAACCTACTAATAAGAAGAGGCAGTTTTTGAGTTTGGCTGAGGCTGCCAAGCTGACGCCGTACAGTGCTGAGTATCTCAGTCTGCTGGCGCGAAAAGGATTGATAGCTGCAGTCAAGATAGGCAAAGACTGGCATGTAACTCCAGAGGCGTTGAATGAATACATGACACGAATAAAATCGCGAAAACGTCGAGGAAAGTGAGTCTTCATTATTCCGCAACGTGGAAGTCGAAATAGTCGACTTTTTCGCCTTCTTCGATTCGGTTTATGGCATCTTCAACAGCTTCGTCCTCGTTTTCAGCTTCAACTATCAACTCACACTGCACAAGCCATCTAACGCAGAATTCCCGCTTAACCAATCATATCCCCTCCACTACAGAATACTCGTTCGGATGTGGGATGATTTATCGAGCTACTTTAAGTCAAGAAGCTTTTCAACGTTAACTCGATAAACATCTCCGCTCTTGAGGATATATCCTGACAGCATAAGACGATTTATGGCGTTGCGTATATCAGATTTCTCTACAACGTCTCCCAGTTTCTCAGAGATTTCTTCAAATTTATGTTCGTGGCGCTGTAAGTAATAAAGAAGAATCGCCATTACAGCAAAAACTCCGTCCATCCTGTTCTTGCCATAGATTTTAGTGATTCTTACGGCTAAATTCATGATGTATCTAGTATCGCTTTCGGTTTTGATAATCAAAGAGGATTTTAGACGAGAAATGTATTCCTTAGCTTCTTTTGTACTCTCGATATGGTGCTGCTTCAGTCCCGTGAACAGAGAGTCGATATCCTTTTTGCAGATGCTTCCTATATCCACAGGTTTGAAGTGTTTCTCAAATATGCCCTTGAACAGTTTTATCTGCTCTTTGTCGTCCTCTAAGAATATTAGCTGGGTATCAGCCCTCCAATGATTCTTGCTAACGCTGTATCCTAAGTTCATTTTGTTGAAATCACCTGAGGGTATAGCAAGCCAGTTATCGCTGACCCAGAACTTAGCTTGAATATCTGAGAGGTACCCGATGCTGACACCTAGACTCAAGAGCTGCTTAATCATACTTCTAGCTTTGTCAGGGGATTGTCTGACTTTCTCGGGCGGTCTCGTTATCACCTTAATTTTAATACCATTCTTGCGGTCGATTTTTCTTCCTATTTCTCCAATAAACTCTTCATCAAAAAGCGTCTCAACAAAGAAGTAAAGGAATTCCTTTCCAGAGTCTATGAATTCGTTAAGGAAATCCCGCAGTCTTCCTTCAAATGGGCTTATGAAAAGCCCCTTTTTCACGCTTGCTTTGGGAAGTTTGTCAGCATAATAGTGTTTGACTTTGAGCCTTTTTTCTTGATTGTAGAGTTCTAAAGTTTCTTTTAACGTTGCTTGATCAAGAAAGTTGACTACTTTGCCTTTTAGTATAGTTTTCTCTACTTCTATCGGTGCGAAGAATAGATCTTGAATCATCTCAAACTTGTTCGAAGTCTCTTTCAAAAAGCGAGGATCGGAACTTAGATAATAGATTTCCAAATTCTCCTCTGGGACAAGATTCTGAGAGGTCACCAAAGCCTGCTTCTCGGTCATAAACAACTGAAGGTGAAGGGAATACCATTTCTCACCAATCCCGGAAGTTAACCTACCACTAAGACTGGTGGGCGTAAGTCGAGGCTCGCCGACTTCCCATGGGCATGTTAGCAGTTTTACGCCATTCGCTTGGAGCTGTTTGTACATCTCTTCGACTTTTGATCTTAGTTTTTCGTCTCCGATGTTATCTACGGGCGTGGTTATAAGTTCGATTTCTACGCCTTCTTTTGCTTTCTTGGTCAACAATCTAGCAAAGTCTTCAGAAGAGAACCGGAAGGTAACGATTTTAAGATGTTTCTCTGCTCTATCGATAAACTCCTTCACTATTTGTGAAGTTTTACTTAGTTCAGAAAGTGTCGGGCTCACTTTCATTTTTCCCCGTTGTGCTTTTAAGACAATGACTCTGAAAGAACTCTTTGCTCGGTAACAGCGTCTTTCAGGGTCCATATTTCCTTTAGATTCGGTGTAAACCTGTAGTAATCATAGTATCTACGGACATTGTCTGAGGGTCTTAAGAACTTCAACCGCTTCCCTACAATTTTAACGTAATCAGGGTCTATTTCGATTCCAACGGAATTCCTCTCAAGTTGATTGGCTACAACTACAGTGGTTCCTGTTCCAGCGAGGGGGTCAAGAACCAAGTCTCCGGGCATGGTGGATGACAGTATTATTCTGAGAAGCAGTGCTACAGGGCTTTGTTGCTCATGTATTCTGGTTCCTGTCTTGTCTCTTATTGCCTCGTCTCCTGCAAAATATCCAGAGGTTAGCTCTCTGATGTCGTCCCAGACGTCAGTTGCATATACTCCGTTTTCTCGCTCGTATTTGTGTTCGGGAAGTGGTGGCAAGTCTATTCGTAGCTTGTTGAAGACTTTGGGTCTTTCGCCTTTGATGGCGTAAGCGATTATCTGGTATTGTTTAGAGAATCTTGAGTGAACGGGAACTGCTGAGGTCTTCTTTTTCCAGATTATAAGGTTGTGTACCTTCCAACCAGTCTTTCTGAGAACCCTCAGAACTTGCTCAGCGTTCTTCTCTCTTTGCATGAAGTAAACTGCGCCGCCATCCACAGTTGCATCATATACTTGATGAAGAATCTCCTTCAGCCAACCCCAGTATTTGGAGGCAGGCTGGTTATCGTCAAAAAACTTGTAGTCTTTGCCTTGCCTATACGGAGGGTCGAGAAAAGTAAGGCTCACGTCAGTAATTGAGCCGTTACTGAGATATTGGAGGCAGTCTCCTTCGAGAACCCGGTACCACAAGTCCTTAGCAGTGGCTGGAAGAGCAGGCAAAGCGGTTTTTTGCTGGATCGACAGCGTAACGGAAGGTTCAGCTTCATTTCTTACATGGGTAACGTGGTATCCTTCGTTAGTCTTGGTCAGCTCTATTTCAGCGCCTACAGAAAACCTGTTTTTCAGGTATGGAGACAGAAGTCTTCCGTATTTGTCAAGCTGAGCAGAATTACCATTCAGAAAAGTGGAGCTAGGCAACTGAGTATCCCCTAACAGTTCAGATCGATACTTTGCAGGGATTTGAATGAATCCGCGTTCAACCTCCATTTTTTGGAGGACCTTAGTAACCATGCCCATCATCTTTCTACTAAAATAAGCCCTCTTCTAATAAGCTTAATTTCTGACATAGTCAGCGTGGCAAATAAGTCTTAAAAAGCCCAGTAGCACAAACTCAAAAAGAGGGATAAGATACGTCAGAAGGCGCAATAACCTTTGAACAATTCAAAAAAGCGCTAGTGAGTACGATGAGGATTTTACAGTTGGTTATCAAGAGCAACCGACAGAACAAGACCTTAAAGACTTGTACGAAGATTTCTTAGAATTCGGCAAAAGCTTAGACGAATACCTGAAAGATTGCTAACAAGAACGTAACGGTTGAGTTTGGAAGAAAGGAGCTCTCTCGATTACTGATTTTCTTTTTGAAGATCTTGAAGGATTCTTCTGTGTTCAGATGTTATTAACTTGCCCATAGCCCAACTAATGGTGACTCCTTGAATGCGCGTCCTTGTTCCTGCCCTTCAAGGGACCTGCATAGAATTTCTATGCCCACACACACATTAATGCCTAGGCTCTGTTAGAATCACTGTTTTTCTAGGTTTCTATGAGAATTACACTATTTGTTTTGTTGTTATGAGGTCTTTCGCACTTCACGCCAATGATTTTCCCATCCTCACTTTTCCAAACAATACTAGCTTTTTGATTGCCGCATATTGGACAAGTATAATATTGACCAACTTCATATTTCATTTCTAATTACTATCCGATAATGGGTTTGAGCTAGCTAGCGCTTCTTCTTATGTCTCACTAGACTTGGGTGGGCTTTTCTTTTTATTCCTTCAATTTGGGAATTACCTTTCTCGCCCATTCAATTTTAGCAGAGTAAGCTTCACACAATTTTGGAGAAGTTATGGGTTTCCATTTTTTAGCCACTGCAAGCATTCGACTTTTGGATACGCTAAGCTTGCTTTTTCGTTTGGGCTTTCCTTTCCGCATCGATTTATAGTGTTCAAGTTTCATACTCGACCATCGCTAGTTCAAGCTTAGATACCTAACATATAGAGTTTTGTCCCCTGTGTGTGCATAGAATTTCTATAAAAAAACAGATTAACCTTTTAGATGGGGTTGAATTATTAAACAGAGGAGACAAACAGTGGCTAAACCTAGAAAATGTAGATGTGGTAAAACATTCTCCAACGATAAGGAATTTGCGAACCACAAAAAAACGTGTCCCACTATGCAGATGACTACTAAGAAGATAGGAGAAAGGATTAAAAGGAAATGAAGGTTCTAGTTGTTAGCTCATAGAATCGTTTAATGTTGTTTTCTTGAGCCCATCATAAAGGATTACTTGAACAGTGCTGCGGGCAGGTTGGTTGTTGTTGGATAGAATTTCTATCCGACATAAAAAAGGCTTTATTTATTCGGGCTTAGTGGTCTTGTTTGGACAGTTCAATGACCAGAAACGCTTGTCGAGAGATCATTCAACGTCTCATGCAGATCGAGAACCCCACCTTAAGAGACGCTGACCTAGCTAAAATGCAGGTTGCAAGTTCTGATTGATTTAGGGGATGGGTATGAGTTTTAGGTCTTTGATTTTTTGGAAGTGCTCAACGTTTCTTGTGGCTATGCTATAACCTTTGGTTAAGGCGATTGCGCCTATCATGCTATCCCTTAATCCGATGGGTCGCCCTTTTGTTTCTAATTCAGCGTATATGCGTCCAGCATTTTGGGCTGACGTGAGCCCCATCTTTAGAATAACTAGTCTTCCAAGCAAATTCTTGGTTGAAGCCACGTTTTTCTCTCGTCTTCGTGATTTGTAGGCGCCGTGAAAGAGCTCGAAAGCGTTTATGATTGTTGTGGCAAGTAGGTATCCTTTTCTCTCCATTTCGGTGAGGGAATCGACAACCTTTGTTTCGTTTCTAAGGAGGTCTATTAGGATATCTGTATCTATTACAGCTCGGTTGGGCTCCAATGCTTCCAAGCCTCTGTGAGCGAAGCTCTGATTTGGGCGAGTTCCGCGTCGGAAATGTCCCAAGAACCAGCCAAATCTGTGATTCTTCTTCCTTTACCTCGCATGCTAATCAAGTATTTCATAGCCTCATCTAACGAAACTGGACGCTTCAGTCTTGTTTGCAGCTCACCCGCAACCTCCGACAATTTGGCATACGTTTCCTTGCTGATTTTGACGGTTTTCGTCTCGGTCACCTTGGGCACCAAGTAGAAAAAGTAGTATAATTCCACATTTAAGCGTTTAGGAAGCCAACACAGACCGCCCAAGAAACCAGTTTCCAGCCACGGGTCAATTAAGGGCATCAACATAGGAGTCTACGCGGATCAAGCCTGCACAACCCCAGTTGAATCTATCCAATGGGGCCTACTCGAACCCGGCTCGACAGCGAATCAAACAGTCTACATACGAAACGAAGAAAACAAAGCCACCACGTTGACAATGACTCTGTCAAACTGGAACCCAACCAACTCATCCAGTTACATAGGTCTCAACTGGGACTACACAGGTCAAACCCTAGATACTAACCAAGTAGTTCAAGTCAAATTCACACTATTCATTCAAGAAAACATTCAGGGAATCACAGATTTCAGCTTCGACGTCACAATAGCATCAAGCTGATACGCAGATCCCTTATTCGTTTATAAGCAAATCCAGACATGTTACATAGACAGCTCCTTTGTTGTCCCGCATCACTTGCGACCGACAAAGCAATTAGAAGCTGATTGTATGAGAAACAAGATATCTATCGCCGAATATCTCTACTTTCTTTCAGTCAAGTACGAAGTCGACTATGACCAACTTATCGAGGGGCTAATTCACGCACGAGAGAACCATGAAGTCTCCCGCGGAAAGCTTCTAATCGAGTGCCGCCAAAAAGCAATCGAACACGATGTCTTTCTCATCACAAACGATGACAAAGTGGTTGCGCAGTTCTTTATTCCTAAATACTTCTTGGACCAACCAAATCACTTCGAGGACCAATCATGTAACTACCTGCTTAGGAGGATCGCAGCACGAGACATTCCAGAGAACCCCAAGCACATTCGAGACCTACGCTTCGGAATGAAACGAATCGACATCAAGGCACGAGTTCTTGACGTTCCAAAAGCCACAGTCGTGTATACTCGTTTTGGAGAGTATGCACGCGTCACCAACGCCCTAATCGCAGACGAGACTGGAGCCATCAAACTGTGCTTGTGGAATGAAAGAGTAAACGCCGCCTTAGTTGACTCAGTAGTTCAAATTACAAACGCAAACGTCACCAAATTCCGCGGCGAAAACCAACTGACGCTTTCGAGAAATGCAAAACTGAGCATGGTTGAGAGCGCTGGCTTTCCTTCATCGAAAGAAATCGAGAGAGAACGCCTCCTCCAAAATGCCTTATAGTTGTGCGCACATGGAAACTTGCTACTTGGCTCTGCGACAATGCACGAGCAAGCTCTGCATAGAATTTCTATCCAACCAACCAAATAAATTTAATTTGTTGTTGGACTGATTTCTATTTCTTGCTCTTCGCGCGCATATCCTTGTGAATCAATTTTGCTGTAGCACGTTATTGCTGGGAATGAAGGAAAGTCGCCCCGTAGTTACTTTTTCTTAAAGCCGAAGTAGGTGATAATTGCTCCAATGAGTAGTATTATTATGCCAACGAATGCGAAAGGCCAGCCCCATTCAAGTGATGGTACCGCCCTACCCATAATTTCCCATGTTGCTCCTGGAAAGCCTCCTGAAGCTGCGTACAATCCCAACACAGTAATAACCATGCCAGCGATTATGCAACCTCCCCCAGTTTGTTTCACTTTTGAAATCAAAGCCTTTTTCTACCTCCTAGGACAAGTTTAGTTGCCCCCCGTTAAACATAAAAGATTTGCGCTACCTTGTAGCTCAACCTGTTTGGTTGGTTGGATAGAAATTCTATCCCAAACCCAAAAGAAAGTAAAAGCCTTTCTTTCTCAAAATCTTACGAATCAAAATTCAAAGTTCATAAATTTTAAGTGTGGTTGCCGATGCAAGATTATGTTGAGGATACAAAAATGGCCAAAAAGTCAAAAGCGAAGGCAAAAAAAGGCGGAAAGAAAAAGTAGCGTATCTGGAGAATTGGCCTTAACCCTTCCCTCGGAGTGTTAGCTTAAACTCTTATTTCTTTGTGTTCTATGAAAATGAGAGCTACTTTTCTAGCGGTTTTAGTTATAACCTAATTGTGTAAAAGCTGCTAAGTTTTTCCTTAACGCCCAATCTTTCTCTTTCATTAATTGGTAGATAGAACCCAACAAACATTAGCATAGGGATAACATGCCTCTGTTCATGGTTAAGAAAGAAGCCATTGAATGAATAAGAACAGGACAGAAAACCATTGAACTTAGAGGAAGGAAAGAAATGTAAATCCTATATTAACATTAACTATTTTCTTTCCCTCTTTTTAGAGTGTCTTCGATGAATCTTTCGAGATTGTCTATTACTCCGCCTATATGCCATTTAATTCACTTTTTCTTGTTTCTACAATTCTAATTAGTTCTCTTGGTCCCGCTATAACTTTTCCGCAAAGTCGTTTTGGTTGGTTGGACAGAAATTCTATCTTTTTTCTAGAAATATTCTGAAGCTGCTGGGTTTTTCAGGACTGAGAAAGCAGCACTGTCGTGCGCTGGCGCGCACAGAAAAAAGGGGATGTGCGGGAAGCGTCTATACACTGGCAACATAAGGCTTTATAAAGGGTATTTAAGCATCCGCTATACCATAAAAGGTGGTGTTTTAATGCCGAAGACTAAAGCAGTAATAGACATTCAAAACGTTGTTTCTGCTGCAACCTTGAACCAGAAGGTCGATTTGAACGCTGTTGTCAAGAGTTTTCCAGGAGTCGAGTATCGTCCAGAACATTTTCCTGGATTAGTGTTTAGGCTTAAGAGACCGAAGACAGCCACGCTGATTTTCAACTCTGGTAAAATGGTTTGCACGGGAGCAAAATCGGAAAAGGAATCCCGCAGAGCTGTTATGACAGTTGTTAAAGAACTGAAAAAGAGCGGAAT
>C687J35503_10000199_pt1 | contig 15365 bp, 22 predicted proteins | sample RifCSP19_3_FD_35503 | JGI IMG/M metagenome (IMG submission 35503)
CCAGCCGCGAGTCCCTGTCCGTATTCGGTGATGCCACGAAGGGCATTACCGGAATACAACCCGCCACGAGCGGCGGCGCTGTTCTGCACGGCATTGAGCCCTTCGCCTAAGCGAAACTGGTAGTCCGGGGAGGCAAAGAAGTTGCTGTAGTTTGGCGCGCCCTGCGGAGCGCCTCCGGGGCCAACGGACATGCCTTGCGGCACGCCATCGGACGTCAGGCCGCCCGCCTGCCCGACATTCGCCTGAGGCTTCTGGATCAGCGCGCCGTACTTGGACTGCCAGCCGCTTTGGTCTCCATCCGGAGCATAGGTCGCGCCGTACCATGCGCCCGCGACATCCTGCAGCTGGGATTCTCGAAACGTCGTCCCATCAGCAAGCGCGAGCATGCCGTTACCAAGATCATAGATCTGATTCTCTTGCGTGAACGCCTTGAGGTTGCGCTTCTCATCTCCGTGACCCCCGCCGAAGAGGTTGCCGAGAAGTCCGCCCGCAGGATCGAGAATCTTCCCAGCCCCACCGAGTTTCGATGTGACGGTCCAGGGATTGACCAACGCACCGGCCCCGGTGTTGAAGAAGCCCCCATCCTGAATAGGCTGCGCCTGATACGGCGTGCCAGTTGGGCCTGGCAATCCCATCGGGGTCGGCTGATAGCCGTATACGCTCCCGAGCGCATTCAGCGCCTGATTGCCGATACCGCGTTGATTGGCGGTGAGGCCCAGCACCGTATCGAACTGGCGCCGCTGCTCGGCAATGGCCGCATCAGATGCGCCGGATGCGGCAGACGCTGCCTTCTTCGCGCCCTGCGATGAGAGAACGCCGCCAACGATAGCGGAACCACCAACAATTGCGGCTACCCAACTCATGTCTGCACCAGCAAGTCAGGGTTCACGTCAATTCCTCCCAGCGCAGCAAAGGACGGCGCAATCAACTGATCTTCGATCTTCTGCAGGTCGGTCTCGGTCGTGGCGTGTACGCAAATCCACACGCAAGCCTCGTGCGCGAACCCTGCCCGCTTGATGCCGGGGCTCGACTTCACAACACACGGTGCCTTGAGCCTTTGCACGCCATGCTCAGTGAGCACGGAGATTTCGCCCTGCGCGAGAATGTTCAGGTGCTCGGTGCGATGGATTTTTCCAGTGAGTATCGCGCCCTTCGGAATGCGTAGTTCGCGCATGTACACGCCTGGCGCAAAGTGGTGATGCACGTCTTCAGGCAACTGCTCGTACTTACGCAGCTCGTCTTCGAGCCGCAGCACTTTCTCGCGCATCGATCCGGGCTCAGTGAGCGCGCCATTTATGAAAAGCTGCAGTTCGTCCATAGTCAATCGTCCAGCGAGTAGCAGATGATTGAATATTTGATCCCTTTAAGGCCTGACGCGGTGAATGCGCTCTCATCGAGATCCGAGTAGAGCGTGATGCCCGTATCGATGCCGACCATGACGATGCCCATGGCGGTCACGCCGTTGTCGATGATCCGCGCCGTGCAGTACTGGTCGTGCTGGGGCGTAATCTCTGACGGCAAGTCGGAGAGGAAGCACAGCACGCTATCGGATGTCGCCGAAAGACCGGGCAATGCCACGCACGCGATGCCGGCACTCACGGTGTAGCGAGCCGTGGCCGTGGGTCTCGTCGCGCAACCCTCAAGCGCGGTCGTCCACTCGCGCGCGAAGAACAGGCCCTGAAGAAACCGCGTCCAGTCGCGGATATCGGTAGGAACCGCTGGAAAGGTTCGGCGAACGCTCACGCCGCCCTCATGCGGTTGAAGGGCTTTGCGCCGCGCGCCTCAAGTTGCGTATCGGTCAGCACTGCGCGCACCGGATCGCTGATCGCCCCGCGATACACGCGCTGGTAGGAACTGCCCAGCTGCTGCCAGTACACCTGGTGCTGATACTCGCCCATCTTTCCGAGCTTGCGATTGGGCAGCGGCTCGAACGTCTTTCCGCCATCGTCGGAGACTTCCATCATGATTTCAGGGTCGGAGCCCTGCCCTGAGATGAGGCCGACGCCGGTCTCCATGACGACCTCCAGCCGCTCGTGAAAGGCCCTGAGACCCTGCGCATACACAGCCTGATAGGTCCACTCCATGCGCTGAGTCGTGCCCCAGTCGTCGTACACGAGCGGAGAGAGATAGCCGATGCGGTTGCTGGATACATCGCCTACGAGTTCCAATCCGGCGAACTGGGCATGGCTCCACGCAAGCCAGTAGGGATAGCCGTAGGTTTCGCGTTCATGCCATTCTTTTGCTGTGACATCGTAAATGAACGTGCCTTCCGGGAAGGTGAGTACGTAGAAGATGTGCCCTTCCTGCGAGTAGGACCAGCCCACTCCAGAGGCGATCGTGACACCACCCAGCGCCTGCTCGATTCCCGCCTGGCTCACGCGCTCCGGTGTCGTTCCGCGAAGCGCCCGAACGGTGTAATCCTGACTGAGCCAGAACACCGTGTTGTCGAGTTTCGCCGCGGTCCTGCCATTGAAGCAGCCCTGCTCGATGTGGCCATTCGCCGCTCGAGCGAAGGGGAAGCCGGAACCGCCAGTCAGCTCCCATATCTCCGTGCTCGTCTCGCCCAGCAGGATGACCTGACGGTGATCGACTTTGATTCCGACGAGGTTGTCTGGCGAGCCCTCTGCGGTTGCGAAGTTGAGCGAGTTGAAACTCGTTGCCGTTCCGACATCCGCGCCGAAGAAACGGCCGGAATCAGGCTCGACGAACAACAGAAAGTTGTCGACAAACTCCACGTCGGTTGCACCGCGCGACGTGAAATCCACATCCGTAATCTGCCCGAACGTGCTGGTGCTCGTATCGTAGTAGTAGGCGTTCGGGGAATTCACCACGACGATTGTCGTGATGTTGTTGTCGATATCGATTCGACCCGGAGCTCCAATGCTCCCGATTTCTGTGGCAGTCTTGTTGCTGCCAACCCGGTAGAGCTTTGAGCCCGATACCACCCATAGATAGCCCAGCGCGACATGCATGGCCGTGATCGGCCCAGTGCCAACCGTGGTCCACGCTGCAATCCCGGGCGCGCGTACCAGCGCATAGGGCGTTTTCGCGCCTTCTGGAAGTTTCTCAGGGAAACAGTTGACGATTCGAGCCGAGCTTGCGTGACTCGATCTCAATCGATACGAGTGAAAAGGAAGCGGCAGCCCAGCCATCAACCCGACTCGATGTTGAACACTTCGCGGCCTGACGGCGTCGGCACGTCGAGCTCCATCAGCGCTTCTCTCGCGGTGATCTTGTCCACCACCGCCATGCCCTGCCGGTTCATCTCGGCAAGCTCTGCGGAGACCGCCGCGCCAAAAAGCGGTGCGAGAAGGACCGCGAGACTCGTCCAGATGCCCATGAGCGCGCCATCCGGCACGGTCAGCACATCCGTCACGGTGCCGATCGGGATGTAGCCGAGCGCGCGTCCATCCGCTTCCCACAGCGCCATCATCTGATTCATGCGGCGGATCGCCTGCGCCTGCTGTTCGGCGCTGGGGGTCTGACCCTCGCGGATGACGTTGAGCGACACAAGCGCATCCGTAATGAGCTGGGACGCGGTTTGTGCAGTGGGCGTAGCCACGGATTACGCGCTCGCGAGAATCCCTAGGCTTTCCAACTTCGTCAGCAGATCGTTGAACTTCGTTCGCAGCGAATCAAGATCGGTCGTGAGCGCGGTGGTCGTGGACGTGGTCGTGGTGGTATTCGTCGCGTCCGCGATGTTCGCCGGTTGTGTTGTCGGCGTCGTGCCAAAGAATCCAGCCGTTCCGCCTGATCGGTGCGTCAGAACATCGGCTTTGACGTGCGACGTAGCGCAACCGAAACTCTCTTCAGTAGGCATGATTTTCGCTCCTGTAATTTCCGGTCCACTCTTTCAGGCCGGTATGGGAAATCGTGATATCGGGCTCCGCCCAGATGCGGCCGCCTTTGCGGCGGAACTCGCGGCAGAACCACGCGTCCTCGCCAATGAATCCGGGGCCTTCGTATCCCGCGTCGAAACAGCGGGCCATCTGTTCGATAGCTGCACGACGAATCCGTAGCAGCGCAGTCCCGATGTAGGCACACTCCAGTAACCCTTCGTGCTCGATCCGCTTGCCCTGCGCGTCGTGGAGCAGGTTCACGTTCCATTCGCGCGGATCTTTCCGGCGCGGGCAGATCGCGCCGACGACATCGACATCTCGGCTCATGAGCTTCAGAAAGCCACCGATATCCCAGCCCATGTCGTCGTCAATAAAGACGAGATCGGTGCAGTCGGACGCGAGAAACTCGCGCGCCATGTCGTTACGGGCGCATTGAATGAAATTGCAGAACGAGAGCGCTTGCCACTGCGCCTGAATGCCGGCGAGCGATAACGCGCTGACCGAATCCACGAGAGAGCGGACGAAGGGCACGCACACCGTGCCGGTGAGACAGGGTGTGCAGATTCGAATCTTCACTGGATCAGAGCGAATGACTTCGAACAGTCGAAAATCTCGAACTTTCTCCCGCTCGTTCCGCAGTAATCCTCCACCGCCTTGCGCGAGTAGCTGCGAGCGATATCATCCACGATGATCGTCGCTCCCGCGATTTCTTCGCGCATGACATCGAAAACCCCGCCGCGCTTGTCATCGCCCGAGGGGCCATCACAAACAGCTAGGACATATCGTTCTCGTGGTGGCTCCGCGTACCACGTCCACCGTCCGTACTGCGTGAGCGGCCGATGATGCACGTGCAGATTGTCGAGTCCGTTCTCGCTGGCGAGCCGTTTCATACGGAACGCCCAATCAGGTGACTGCTCAATGCAATGCACGGGCCGCTCGGTCGCCGCAGCCAGACACAGGCTCGATAATCCAGAGCCGCACTCAAGGATCGGCCCCTTGCTCTGCCGGGCCAGAAGCGAGCACGTGAAGAGCGCCTCCGGACTCATCGCCCAGATGTTGCCCCAGACATTATAGAGCTCCAGGTACGTCGCCGCATCGGCCGTGTTCTCACGGATGGCCTTCAGCCCTTCATGAATGGCGAAGTCCTTACGCCAGTGATGCCCGACGCATCCATTCCAGAGCTTCGTGCCCTGATGGCCCAACTGCATGAACGGGTCGACGTAGATGCGAAAGCCTGCGGCGCGGGCCTTTTTGCAAAATTCGTAGTCGCCTCCACGTCGTGAGATGCTATTCAGCGAGCGCTCGAACAGCACGGGAATGAGCTTGCGGCCGTAGCCGTCTTCCTTACTGCGATGCTGAGGGACCGTGGGATACAGCGTTTCCAATACACGGCGACGGATTTTCAGGAAGCCCGTAGGAACTCCCGCCACCTCCACCAGTCCCTGTGCATTCGCCCAGCGCTCTCCGGGAAGAGGCGCAACCGGGTAATCCTCGTCATCGTTCTTTAGCGGATAGATACCGGCCACGATATCCGCATCGTGATCGATGAGCCGTCGAAGGTCGGCATCTAGCCAGAACACATCCGCATCGAGAAAGACCAACTGTTCGCAGTCGGACTCCAGAAAGTCACGTACGAGCCTATTTCTGGAATCGTCCACATGGCAGTTGCCGGCGAAGATTTCGAGATCGAGCCGGTGCGGCAATGCTGCCTGCGAGGCAAACAGCGAATGCACGAACGGCGCGGAAAGTCCGTCATAGGCCGCCACCGCCAGGAAAGTGCCCGGCCCCTTGCGAGGGGACTTTGCGTACTGAACGAAACTCATGTTCTGGCGAACTCCCCGAAGAACTCGCGAGCGGCGCTTGATCGGATACGTGCTGCCGCTTCAAGCGATGCGAACCGGCCGAGGTATTTGTATTTGCCATCCAGCGTAAGAAATGCGCACCACCGCTGCTGTTTCACATCCCAGTACACGCCCTTTACACCGGACGAATTATCGGATCGAACTTTCGAGTTCGCCGCGTTTTGAGACTTCGTGGCTTCTCGCAAATTGGTCCAGCGATTCTCAGTTTTGTTGCCATTGGCATGGTCTATTGCACCCGGCCAACTACCAGTCACATAGAGCCACGCAAGCCTATGTGCCATGTAGTTCCTGCCGTCTACACGGATGTAGATGTACCCGTTCTTCGAATTGAAACTTCCTGCCTTGGTTCCCGCGCGGTAGCCGCGCCTATCGACGCGCCTGACAAACTCTCCAGTTGCAGGCTCATACCGCAACAGTTCGCGCAAGCGTTCCGCCGTGAGCCGCTTGCGCTCTGCGCACGGTTCCGGCTTAGATATCTCAGCCATTGCAGCCTCCTTCATAGGCTCTGTGGTTAGAGACGCCCGACGTGTTGAGCACGCGCCGGGCGTCTTGCTATCGATCACCAAAGCTCATGCGCTGGCGAGAAGACCGAGCGTTTCGAGCTTCGCGAGCAGCGAATTGAACTTGGTTCTCAGGGAATCGAGGTCCGTGGTTAGCGCTGTCGTGGTCGAAGTCGTCGTGGTCGTGTTGGTCGCATCGGCAATCGTCGCCTGCTGAGCCGCAGGAGTTGCACCGAAGAAACCAGCTTTCGTGTTCGGGAGCTGCACTCCGTCAGGATTGCCGTCGCCGATTGTCTGAATGGTCATTGCATTGGCTCCTTTGATTAGCCGTCCGCGTGCAGACGCGAAGCGAGCTGTGCCCGAAGGGTCGTGCTACCGAAGAGGATGTCGGAACGACACGGGAACTGGTCGTTGTTGATGTCGTACGCACGCACGATGCGAAGACTGATGCCGTCGTATACCTCACGAGCCGCGAAGTGCACGCCCTCGGGCATGATGAGGTCCGCGGTGCCGAAGGCGAATGCATCCTTGTGATACCCCATCGACGAGTTGAGCAACTCTCCGTTGCCCGCTCCGAGCTTCGAGATCGCTCCGCCATTGGTCGGGTAACCAGAGACGTTCTTCGTACCGCCCGTGACGGAGATCGCCGGGGAGATCGCAAGCGAAACCGCGTTGGCTCCAGAATCAGCCGTGATGACGAACTGCTGAAGCTGGCCAGTATCCACCTTGGTTTCCGGATGCACGCGATTGCAGCCCGCAATCGTGATGACGTCACCCTTGAGAAACGTGGTCGTGCCCGTGTTCACCGTGATCGCCGAGCCGCTTTCGGTCGCGCCGTTCACGTTATAAAGCGTGTCGCCCTTCACTGCGGTGCCGGTTGTGTGATCCAGCACGTGCGTTGACTGGAAGAAGTCGAACAGGGCTGACGTGCCCATGCGACCTTCCCGGTACTGCTTCGCAAGGGTGTCTGTTGGGCTGAACAGTCCCTTGATATTGTCGATCAGGCCGACCTGATGGCCTGTAGACAGCAGGCAGGTACGCTGTTCATCTTCCGGCGCGAGGTTGTCGTCCAACTTCTGCTTGCCCAGCAGAACGGTGCGCAGCGTGGGCGCCGTCGCATCCTGATCAACGAGGTTGTAGACGTCCTTGTAACGCGCTCTCCATGTCGTGGATTCGACGTACGCCGCAACGGTCGCCATGGCTGGCGTGATGATGCGGCCGGAGAAGTCGTCGAGCGACATCGTCAATTCACTGGATGTGAAATTGATGTCCACGCCAGCCTGATTGCTGATCGTGAAATTGACGTAGCGCTCGACGTTGTCCTGAACGCTGATCGCTCGCCCTTCGCGAATCACATACTGATTCGGCAGACGAATACGCAGCGTGTCACCAATCTTCGCGCCTTCCTGGGCGTACTGGTTGTCGTAGCCTCGGTTGATCGAGCCTACAAAGCGCAATTTCCCATGCAGAATCCGCTGGGACTCGCGGGTGACTTCATCGACAGTAAGTGTGGTATTGGCCACGTGCAGCTCCTAATCGAGCTGCGCATCCCCTAACGAGCTTGGCGTTTGGACTGGATGTCCTTGGTTCGCCATGCAATCCATTCGTCAGTGGAGAGTTTCGACGGATCTACCTGTCCGCCCGCTCCACCGCCGATTGGCGTCGGCGGGGCCGGCGCAGCGGTGACTTTCGGGGGAGGAGCTGGACGCGAGAGCTCGGCTTCGATACGGCCGAGTTCTGTCAATCGCTGAGGAACCGACTTACCCGCCAGCCGCGCCACAAGCTTCGGGTCTTTCCCGATGTGAAACGCAAGCTCCGGGCCTTTCTCGGAAGACTTGATGACTTCCAAGAATTCGCCATTCATGAACGTGAGCGCCGGGTTGCTGATCACCGTCAGGTAGTCCGGGTTTTTATCCGCGAACTGCTGACTGCGAACCGCAAACTGATCGTTCATTCCACGCAGGCGCTCTTCTTCTCGCGCCTTGGCGAAAGCCTTCTCACCGGCAGCCTTGCCCTCACTCCGCGCCTGCTCGATGGCCGAGGCGACTTCTTTGGCGCCCTGTTTGCGCGTCCACGCGGAGTAAGCCTTCGCGTACGCCTTCGGGTCGTCAAAGCTGTCTGCGTCGGGCTCCGGATCAGGTTGCTCCTGAACGGGCGCGGCGGCGGCTGGCTGTCGCTGTGATTCCTCGAAGCGCTGACGGAAGAACTCGCCGTACTCGCGTAGGGCCTTGTTCTGCGCTGCCAGTTCCTCGATGCGCTCCTGGGCACGTGGCCTTTCGCCGGCAGGAGTCTCGGCGGATGTGCCCTCAGTCGGTGGGGCGCCCGAAGTCACCTGTTCAGGAGTCGGGGAGACTTCTGCGGCCGGTGGGGCCGTGCTCTCTTGCGCGGGAGCAGCCGCGATTTCGTTGGACATACTCTACTCAAGTGATGCACTGAACGCCAGTGCGGGCGAATACGAAAGACCAGGGAGGAAGCCGATAGGCGGGCCTCTTAGGGTCCATTGCGGGACTCGCGTCGAAGCTGCGGCAACCTATCGGCATCCATTGGAATGTGAAAAGGCCCTGAGAGCTTTCGCCGTCAGGGCCTGAAAATCAGCCGGGTTGCGCGAGCGTCAGTCGATAGACGTCTCAACGAGACGCAACGCGGGCTCGGAGGCAAGCATCATGACATCGATGGGGCCGCCAGTATTGGCATCGAATAACAGCGCCACCTCAAGCGCCTCGCGCGCTGTTTTTCCCAGATGCATGGCTGCGATAGCGAAGTCCCGCCCCGAGCCTACGGCCGCGAACGGTTCGGCAATGGGTGAGCGAATGAGCGCCGGCTCAAGCCTGAAACAGCCTTCAGGCGTCACGAGAAGGGCTGCAAAGGACTCGTGCAGGCTCGGCTTTGCCGGTTTCTCGCCATCCGTATCAAGCCACTCACGGGCCTTCAGACCAGAATCGTATTCGCCAGAGCAGCCAAACAAATTGCCATTCTTCAGGCGGAAAATTTTGCGCACGCGGCGCGTGGTGTTTCCCGCACATGCCCTGCTATCTGCTACCAGCATCTTCCCATCGAAAGCCACGGTTGTCATAGCTGCGTAATCCCCCGTTCGCGAATCAGCTGGCTCGATTTCAGGAACACCGCCGCGCGTATCTCAGGCCGTATCCGCGCGTCCTGCTCGATACGCTCGCGCAGCACGTCGAATACCGTGGGGCGGGCCATGAGGCAAACCGGAAGCGGCTTGTTGCGTTGGCGCGTTATGGTCGTCACGCCTTGCGCTTCCGCTTCTCATCGTCGAGTCGGCTCGCGAACTCCGCCCGCATCAGCTCATTGCGTTCCTTTACGGACACAGGCTCGGCGCTCTCTATACCGATCTCCTGTAACTGAATCTCCACGTTACGGTCGTCGCGCTCCTTGCTCTCGTGGGCGCTGACCGAGACGACGACACCCATGCCGTGCACCATCATCTTCGCGCCGACCTTCGGGAGATTCTTCACGCCCAGCTTTTCGAGCGCGGCGTTGTCGAGCCGGAGGCGCAGACCGTACGGAAAATCCGGCTGGCTGTCGACGGCGCAGGGCATCGTCTCTTTCTTCTGCGCCTTCGACATCTGCATGTTGTGGAGCTTCACGACGCCAGCCCCAGCACGTCATCATCCGTAATGAGCAGCACGTCCCGCGAGAACTTCGGATCGAAGTACGCGAGTGCCGAGCGCTTGCGGAACAGCACCGTGTCGCCTTCCTTCACTGACATGGGACGGATGCGGCCTTTCGGCAGGCGCTTTCCCGGCCCTGCTGCGACTACCTCGCCGCGCATGTATTCGTCCTGCGGGCCGGCGAGCGCGATGATGTCGGTCGGAAGATGCGCGGTGGCGCGGACGGCGATGTGATTGCGTAGGGGCCTTATGCTCACTTGCGCCCCTTCTTCGCCGACTCGACGCGCTTGTTGAACTCCGCGCGTTGAGCGTCCCTGTATTCGCGGGTGCCGGGGCGGACGGTGGGGACTGGAGCGGCGGGTTTACTGGCAGGTTTCGATTTCATGCGGACTCCGCGTTTTCATGACCAGATCCAGAGAATCCCGTGAGCTCATTCAGGCGAACGATTACGCTATCTGCCGTATTCCATCGCTCAAAAAACGCATGAAACCACAGGAATCGCGAATAGATCATGTAGAACCACTCGCCATTCATCTGCTCGTATCGGATGTAGTATTTCATCGCTGCATATCCATCGTAACCGGCATTCTACGCCTCGGCATCGCCAGTTCGTTCACGCCGCCTGCCTGCGCCTGCGGGTACTTCATCAGGGCCGGCCGGCCGGTGCGCGGATCAATCCCCACCTCACCAGCCAGAACCATGTTCTGCAGTTGCTGCCCGATGATGTCCGCAATCAGCTTCTGAAGCTGCGCAGGACGCATCTGCATGTCTGCCAGGGCCGCGGCGGTCTCCACCTGGGCCTTCTGCGCCTGTGCCTGGGAACGGCTGGCATCGGCCGTGAGCTTGCCCAGCAGCGCCTGTTCGGTCGGGTCGGGCGGGGGCGGACCCTGCGGGAGCATCGCCTGCTCTTCCTCGCTCAGTTTGTCCGGTGGAATGACGCCCTGCTTGATCAGCGGGATTCGAAGCCGGCGCTCGAGCTCATCCGCACCATCGAAGTTGAGGTTCTTGGCGATGAGGTCGCTGGCGAGTTGCTGGACCATCTCGTTTCCGCTCGAGAAGCGCATGAGGTAGTCGGCCGCCTGCTGGCGCTGAGTGGTGTAGGCAGGTCCGATATCCACTGCCACATCATACCGGCCTTGCGATACATCGTGCAGCAGCGTGCCATCGGGCAGGCGCTTGTTGATTTCCTCGAAGTCTTCCTTGCCGTCCATCCCCAGGATGCGCACCGTCCGCTGGCCGTCGTACACGCTTGGAATCATGTTTACCAGAATTTCCCCGGTGTACTTCAGCGACTCCGCGTAGTTATCGATGAATTCGAACGAACTGACATCGCCTTCGGTGTTGCGCTGGCGGATGGCTCCTGGCAATTCATTGGCCTGTGGCTCGCCCAGTGACGGCCCGAACTTGCCGGTTGCGGCCTTGATGTCGTCCGCCGCCTGAGCCGAGAGCGCGATGAGCGCATTCGGAATCTCGGGCATTGGCTCGCGAGTAGGCTTGCCGCCCGTGGGATGCTTCGGGTCCGGATTGTAATGCAGGAACAGCGGGTTCTTCGCGTTCGCTTCCCGCCACTGGTTCTCGAATCCCCTGATGCTCCCAGGCGGGATGATATACGGCGACCGGGGCACCATGGCCACCGCTTCGATCTCCGCCGTGCGTGCGCCGTTGTAGGCTTTCTGCGGGTCTTTCGCTTTTCGCACGAGCCCACGATACTTGCGCTTGCCCTCGATGTTCGACACGCGGCCGTAGATCGGCACAATCGGAATGTACTTCCACTCGTAGTCAATCGGGCCTTCGACGATCCCGGTGCCGCACAGCTTCCACCAGCGGATGTACGTCGAATCCGACTCGCGCTTCTTCAGCACCCGAATCGGGGCAATGCCAGAGCCAGGAGGAGGGTCGGCCAGTTCCTTCTCGATTACACGGATCGTGTCGTAGTCGATCACGCGCCCGTCATCGAGCAACGCGAGCATCTTTTTGCGGCGCATGCGCTTGAAGAATTCGGCAACCCTTACCTCCTTGTCGTTCAGCCAGTCGTGATCGTGGCTGGACAGATTGAGGTCGGCCGGCTCCAGGTCCGGATGTTCAGCCTCGAACGCATCCCGATTCGTGCGCTCAGTGATGAGTGCCCACTCGGCATCGCGCTTCAAAAAGTCCTTTGCGCTCGGATCGAAATGCACGGTGAACGGATTCTCGATACGACCGATACACAGCTCCTGATCGAAGCTGTCATCGACGTACTTCGGATACACGCGCCAAGCACCGAAGCCGCCCTTGAGCGCGAAATCGAATCCCGTGTTGTACGCCGTGCGCGCTGAGGAATTGCGCTCGATGGCGCGAATCAGCCCTTCGTAAATCGTTGCCAGCTTTCGATCCGACTTGCTGTCGGTCGGCAGAATCTTGATCTGCGGCGCGTTCTGACGCTGGTCGCCCTTGACCTGATCGATGGCAATCGATGTGCGGTCGAAGCTGTAGCAGGGACGAGAGCCACGATTCTTGCGGGTCTGCTCATCCCACTGAGCGCCCTCTTCATCGACGAAGCGGATGTCGTCCAACGACATCTCACGATTGGCGCCATCAGCCTCGGTAGACTGGCGATAGCACTCCTTCACTTCCGCCAATAGCTTGGTGGAGACCTCGGCGTTGGTGGGACGGGCCATGTCAGGCGAAGTCCGCCGCGAAGTTCTGCGATACGTTCGACACGACGGGCTTCACGCAAGCGAGGTCGAGCCCCGAGAGAATTCCATAGCGGGTTGCGTCTTGCAGATGGTCGCTCGACTTCACTACGCGCCCCTTGTCATCACGTCGATACACACGATACTCCGCTAGCCAATTCTGCAAGGTCTTGAACACTTTCAGGCGTCCGCCAGATAGGCGCTGCCACACCGCATAGATACCCGCCTCCACTGCGTTGTCCGCTGGCGTGAGATTGAGTCCCAAGTCCGTGTACTGCTGCAGTAACTGCTCGCCATCCTTCTGTGAGCGTCCCCGTGCGGCTGGGTCACAGACTCCCGGGATCCACTCGCCACGTGCCCTGATCGCCTCCGCATGCACGGATGGCTCCGCCTGCCCGCGATAGTGTTCTGAGTACGCGTACACCGTCTGTGACTCGCGGTCGATGGCGAGCCAGATAACGGCAGTTCTGTTCCAGCCCACGTCCATGGCATATACACGCGGCCAGTGCTCTGGTAGCTCGAACGACTCGCACGTGATTTCCGACTCGGGCACCGGGAATATCGCGCCACTTCCGAGTTGAGGAATACCCTTCGACCGAGCGTCACGCTGATGCGGTGGCAATGCAGCCCAGAGCGCATCCTTCACCGCCTTCGTCAGATGCGGCACGTCATCCCACGACGCCATGACGATGAAGCGACCGTCATCGCGCTGCTCGCCTTCCGGCAACTTCCCATCCGGCAGGAAGTGCATGACGGTCTCGCTCAATCCTTCGAGCGGCGTGAACGTCGACATGAGAATGCCGTTCGTCGTCATCAGACGCAGCAAGCACTCGGTGTAGACGTCCAAATCGGGCTCTTCGTCGAGCCAGATCACTTCCTGCTCGGTGCCCTGAAACGCCACACGTCCCTGGTCGTAGCTCTTCAGTTGCAGCACGCTGGTACCGCCTGAGACGTGGCGCACCGTGATCGTCTCGATCGCGTCCGGCACACCGGGCTTTGAGGGCGTGTGCAGGATGCAGTCGCCCGGGATCAGTCCCGTGCCCCACTGGCCTGGATCACTCGGCGGTCCCAAGAGCTTCGCCTGGATGATGTCGCGCACCGTCTTGCCGGTGTCGCCCGCTGCCCATGCGCGAACGGGTTTGTCGAACCTGCGGCCTGCCCACCACGCCGGATAGCGACCAGTCAGGTGCAGCGTGAGCTCGTAGCCTCCGACGCTCTCGGTCTTGCCGACGCGATTCGCCGCCAGCATGCAGCGCTCGCGACAGTCACCAGCGGCGAAGAACTCCAGATGCTTTGCGTACAACTCCCGGCGCAGCGGTCCCGTGTCCGGGTAGTACGACTCGATCTTGTTCTGTTCAGTGAGTCGTATCGCCTGGCGGTACAGTTCCCGCAGCTGGCTCAGCTCCTCGTCCGTCGCTACGGCCAGCAAGGCGGGCGTGAAGGTCGGCAAGGCTTGCGAGAATGCTGTCGCGGTCTGGGCGGTCATCGTGCAGCGTCATGTCCACGGACTGCGCGGGCTTGCCGAAGCCTCGGTCGAGCAACGCTTGGCACGCGGATACCGACGCCTTCGGGTTCTCGCTGCGCATCCATTCGACCAGCTTCGTAACCGCTTCCTTGGTGTACTTCCGGGCAAGGTCTTTGACCTCGCTGTCTTCCTTCGGTCGTCCACCCGGATTGCCTGATTTGCCCTTCTGCCACGCCATTGTTTCTGCTCTGCTCTGAATTCACTATCGGCGACTCAGGAAATGCCCTGTAAGTCGCTGATTTCATAGTCGAACGTCCGCCGCATCGGTCCGTCGCTGTCCACGGCTTCGACAACAACCTGCCTGCGCTCGACGCACAGCCCATTCCGCATGGCGTTCTGCGCGCTGGCGAGCACGATGTTGACGCTCGTGGCTGGCGTCAGGCTCGTCCAGTCCAGCACGGCCGTTCCCTGCTCGGGGTCGTCAATCCTGTAGCGCATCGTCGTCGGGGTCGTAGCCGCAAGGTCTGCGCTCAACGGCCGCACGGTGAGTCGGAATGCCTCGCCCTCGTTGATCCGGGGCGTGAGCGCCCGGCCCACGTCGGGACCGAGTGCGGTGAAATCCAGACGACCGAGCATCAGCGCAGAAGCAGGATGCTGGTGGCGGTCGTGTTGGTCGCCATGACCTTGTCCACGGCGAGCGCCAGCATGGTGCCGGTGGGCACGCCCACGAAGGTCACAACGCTTTGATCACCCGCCATCCGGACCGCGATATTGCCTGTAGCACCCACCCACAGTGCGCGTCCGGGTGTGCTAAAGACGGTCGTATCCGAAGGCGTGACCGCCTCTGCACCGGATGCGGCTGAGGTTTCGCGACTGACGTTCTCTGAGCCCATGTCAAATTCCTATATCGATTGAGATGCGAAGCGGATGGAATGTCGCAATCGTTACGATGACCGTCTCGTCATTCGTCCAGCTCCACAGACCTAGGACTCTGAAGCCGAACATTCCTGCACCGTAATTTCGATGGCCAGATTCAGGTCACGCACTCTCGCTTGTGGGAAGCGGTTGCGCAGTGCGCGCAAGACCTGGCGCTGCTTCCATTCCCACGGCTCTGCGGCATGTTCCACGTGGAGCGCGAATTCATGCGCGCTTGCGATGTATGCGGCATCAGGACGCGCAACGAGCGCGACGCCGGTACGATGGGCGAGCCAAAGGGCGAAACGAGCGAGTAATGCTTTCATGCCGAAGCTGGATCGATTTCGCTCACGGGATTTCCTGCGGTCGTTGTTACCGCTGCGGTCCATGAGGCAGTCGTATCGTCTTCCTTATAGACCGTCGCCGTGCCCGCCGCGATCGCCACTCGATTGCGGCTCGCTCTCAGTGCCTGCCGTA
>C687J35503_10000201_pt1 | contig 15313 bp, 17 predicted proteins | sample RifCSP19_3_FD_35503 | JGI IMG/M metagenome (IMG submission 35503)
TGTTCCCAAAGTTGTCGAGGTGCCATCTTGCCACGTGAATTTGACCCTGTCTCCGAAGACACTTCGGTAGGTTCCCACGTATTGAGAGCCAGTGTCAGCGTTCATGAGCGCCCACAATGAGAACACCACGTCGTCTGTGGTGAAATCGTGTCCGTCGTGCCATTTGACGCCGTTTCTTAGGTTGAAAGTCCAATGGAAGCCGTTATTGTCTGGCGCCCACGATATAAGTAGAGCTGGTGTGACTTGATTTGCGTTGCTTACTTGAGCTAGGCCGTTGAAAATGGGGCTGATTACTATTGTATCGTACCATGAGTTTGAGAGGGTCGGAATTAAAGATTCTATGTCCCCTAGGGAGGCGTAGACAACCGAGGTCTTGCCCATTAGATACTCTGGGTTGCACTGCACACCGAAGTATATCGAGTCATATCCTGAGAGTTCGGGCGTGACGAGCGCCGGATTGGTCGAATAGAAGATCTGAGAGGCTGGAACTTCATCGAAATACAAGGACTGCCACTGCTGTAGACTTTGGCTCTGCCCGGCAGCATCCAGCGAAGTGATGAACATGTCCAAGAGGTCGTTGCTTCGTGTGTTGTTCCATAGATAGTAGTTCTGTCCTTCAGGTGCGAAGAATCTTGGGTCTCCGCCGTAATATGCCTGCCTAGGCTCTGGAAACAGTCCAAGCGTCCATCCAACCAGCAGAATGTCGTAACCGCCCTCATCATATGACTTGCCGACTATGTCTGGAGGGGGCGTTAGCACGCGATCAAACACCTCTGACCATGAAAGAAACACGACGTTCGCATTTATTCCAAGCTGCTGCAGAGAATTCGCAAACATCTGCCCCCATTGACGTCGCAGCAGGTTCGCGGCTCCGGGAGCGATTATTGTGACCTTGAACAATGGTTGACTCTGTGCTTTTGCCATGTCTGTTGGAAACATTACTAGGGTCAACAACGCAATCAAAGAGAACGTTATCAGCATCTTTCTATAGTCAAGCATGAATATCTCCTCACTTTTCAAGCTGTCTGCTTTTCAATCTCAGCTAACATGTGCTGAGTATATCAGTATCTGATGCAGTTATGTTATAGGATTTGTGGAGAAATCTTCTATTCCGGAGTTTCCTTTGAGTTTGGTTGCTGTTCAGGCGCACAATGCTTTATTTTCACGCTCTCATTATGGAAATAGAGGCAAAGCGTCTTTGGCTGACTATGTAATCGGCGCTGGCGGCTGGGCGTATTTTCATGTGCCAGGGCTTCGTCCCTTGGTCGCGTATTCCCGATTGTTCAAGTTTGTCGAGGTTAATTCCACTTTCTACCAAATCCCCACTCTCAAGTCCGTGGAGTATTGGAGAAAACAAGTGCCATCAGACTTCGAGTTTGCAGTAAGATGCAACCGAGATGTGACTCACAAGTTCCAGTTTCAACCAACCGAAGGCGCCTTCAAGATTTTCAGTCAGATGATAAGCATTTGTGAAGCGTTGAAGGCAGAAATCCTGCACCTGCAGACTCCTTCATCTTTTCAGCCCAGCAAGGAAAACGCTAGCCTTTTAGACTCGTTCATGTCCTCTACCGATCGCAAAGATGTTAGAATCGCCATGGAAGTAAGAGGTAGCAATCAAGCTCTAAGCGCAGATTTCACGCAAGCCATGCAGAACCACAGTATGGTTCACAGCGTCGACCTATCCAATGATGAGGCGCCTGCCTACAAGAGCGACGTTCTTTATGCCCGCTTATTCGGAAAAGGGACGCACAATATTTACCAGCCCACAGATCAAGAGTTGAAGAACATCGACGACCGAGCCTCAAAAGGAACGCACAAGAAAGCCGTAGTCAGTTTTCATTTCGTGCGAATGTATCAGGACGCGCGCAGACTCAAGTTGTACAAGGAATCAGGCAAGTTTCCCATGATTACTCGTTCAACAGGGTTTGCATCACTGATGGAAGCATTGAAGGAAGACGCCCAGTTTCCAAGCGGCAAGCAGGAGCTTGTTGAGCATCAGGGCTGGAAGCTCTTTGACATGACATCTGACGAGCGAATCCGAGCGTCAGAAATGCTCTGCAAACTGCCTGAAAGAAGCTATGAAAGCGTTGACGAGGTCATCGAAGCCTTGCGCAGACTCGTCTAAACCTTGCCAGACAGGGGTCACTTGGTTATTTCTCTGCCAATAACTGTGCGCATTATTTCGTTTGTTCCGCCCGCTGAAATCGCTTCGAGCGAGTCGCGTAGATAACGCATGAGGTTGAACTCTGGCAAGGTTCCGTAGGCGCCGTGAATCTGGATGGCTTTTATGGCGTTTCGTCTGGCAACTTCGCTGGAGTAAGCCTTTGCCGATGCGATTTCTTTGGCGATGTCTCTGCCTGTCTTTCCCTGGTCGAGTAGCCATGCAGCTTGGTATGCTAGTAGTTTTGCTGCTTCGGTTTGCATGTGCATGTCGGCGAGCATGAATTTGATCGTTTGAATTTCAGCGATGGGTTTGCCGTACAGTTGCTTCTCTTTGGCGTATTGTAGGGTTGTTTCGTAGGCGGCTCTCGCAATTCCTAATGCTACGCCTGTGTTGCCTGTTCTGCCGATTTCGGCGACGGTTTTCAGGCTGGCTCTTAGTCCGTCGCCTTCGTTGCCTATCAGGTTCTCCTTAGGTATCCTGCAATTTTTGAACACTAGCTCGGATACGATCATGGAGCGCATGCCAGCGTGCATTTCACGCATGCCCGGTTCAAAGCCAGCCGTGCCTTTCTCAACGGCGAAGACGCTGAAGCCTTTGGCGCCTTCTCCTGTCTTAGCCATGAAAACACAGGTGTCGGCTATGCCACCGTTTGTTATGAAGCATTTGCTTCCGTTTACGATGTAGTGGTTGCCTTCGAGTTTTGCTTTTGTGCCAATTGCTGACGGGTCTGAGCCGCCTGAAGGCTCGGTGACTGCCATGCACATTATTTGTTCTCCACTTATGACGGGCGGAATGTACTTTTTCTTCTGTTCTTCTGTTCCAAAATGCAGTAGAACCCACAAGCCCAGAGGGGACGCTTGGAGGAATAGTCCGATTGAGGCGTAGGCTCGTGACAGCTCTTCTATGCTTATCATTCGGGCAAGGTGTCCCATGTTCGAGCCCCCGTATTCAGGTGGAAAAACTATGCCGATAACTCCTAGGTCAGCGATTTTCTTGATTATGTCTCTTGGAAACTCGCCTGATTCGTCAAGTTGCTGTGCTCTGGGCAGTAGTTCTCGTTTGGCGAAGTCTTGCATGGCTTTCCTTAGCATTTCGAGTTCGGGCGTGAAAGAGAAGTCCATGCGCGCCGTGTCCTTTTCATGTTGGGTTGAGGGTTTTGTAATCGGGAACGCTTAAAAGGGTTGTTTCAGCATGTTCTATTCTAACTTGATATTCCTGCTATGTGAATCCTTGGAAGTGATTGGAGAAGAAAAATGATGTCGACTGAGAAGTCAACCGTGGCGGTCATCGGCTTAGGTCCCGTTGGCTCTATACTGGCTGCGCATCTGGCAAATGGCAAAGTCAACGTTGTAGTGCAGGATGCTATGCCGCACATAAGACAGAAGGTGAAGCAAGACGGCATCACCGTAGGCGGAATAACACAGTTAACAGCCAAAATTGACAAAATCGCCGAGTCTATACCTCACCTCGCCGAGTTTGATCCTGAGATAGTTTTTATCGTGACCAAAGCGTGTTATTTGAAGGATGTTTTGCCAGAGATCAAACAGATCTGCTCGCCTAAATTGAAGGTTGTCAGCTTTCAAAACGGATTAGGCAACGAGCAGGTCATCGCGGAACAGCTTGGCACCGACACGGCTTATCGAGTGGTCATCAATTACGCTGGAAACTTGGTGCACCCCGGACACGTTATGATGAACTGGTTCCAGCCCCCCAATTATGTTGGCGCCCTTCACAACGGCAACTATACAACGGATGAAACCACCAAGAAAATCGCAGACATGCTCACCGCAGCCGGACTTAAAACTGAGGAAGCACCTAACATCAAGAAAGACGTGTGGGAGAAAGCCATCCTAAACGCTGCTCTCTGCTCCATATGCGCTGTCACCGGGCAAACCATGAAGGAGGCTATGGAATATCCGCACAGCCGCAAGCTCGCCCTTCAAGTGCTCGAGGAAGGCTTGAAAGCTGCCCGAGCCGATGCGTGTGACTTCGGCTCAGACGCATTAGCCAAGTTCACGGCGTATTTGGAGAAGGGCGGCGCTCACAAACCCTCGATGCTGATCGACGTGGAGAACAAGCGTCCAACTGAAGTGGACTTCATGAGTGGCGCCATAGCCCGTTACGGACAGAAGTACAATGTGCCTACACCGGTTAACTTGATGTTCACCGATTTGCTCAAGGCGATAGAGAATCAATATCTTAAACGCTGATTCATCATGGAAGCCCTGCAACCATTCCGTCGAATACTCTCAAACCGACATGAAGCAGCGAGGCAATGGAAGAGCCGAGGCGGCGGTGTCGTTGGTTGGACGTGCACGTACACGCCTGAAGAGGTCATCTACGCATCTGGCGCTTTGCCCGTAATGGTTTGTGGCAGTCTGGGCGAAACGAACTTAGCTGACGCTTACATGCCGAGTAACAGTTGCTCTTTTGCCCGTAGTTGCTTTAATGCAGCGCTACGTGGAGAATTCGATTATCTTGACGCTTTCGTTGAGTCCACGAGTTGTGATAACCGAGAGAAAACCTTTGACATGTGGGTTAACTACTCCAAGGTTCCCAACCTTTATCTGATTAACATGCCGCACACTAACACGGAAAGCGCGCATCAATTCTACTATCAACAAGTCGTGAAGTTCAAAGAATGGCTGGAGCAAGTCCTCAAGTCGCAGATTTCCGAAGACTCGTTGAAGGAGGCAGTTGCTGTCTACAATGAGAATCGAAATCTTCTGAGACAGATTTACGACCTTAAAATGAAAAAGCCCCCTCTGCTCTCAGGCACTGAATACTTGGAAATCGCTCTGTCCGGATTGGTGATGCCTAAGACGGAGCATAACCAGCTCATGAAAGCCTTGCTAAGCGAAGTCGAAAGCCGTGCCGACATGCCTCGTGAGGGCTTGCGGTTGATGGTTTCTGGCAGCGTTATGGATAATACGGAGTTGGTAAGGCTTATCGAGTCAGTTGGTGGCACAGTGGTGGCAGATGACTGGTGCACCGGTTCGCGATACTTCTGGAATGACGTCGAAATGGGCAACGGTGACCCTTTGAAAGCCATAGCCCGGCGGTATTTGGACAAAGTTCCATCTTCGTTCATGTACATGCGTGAGCAACGGTTCAAACATGTGGCAGAGTTGGCCAAACGGTTTGATGTTGACGGCGTCATAATGTTCCTCATCAAATACTGTGACACTCACATGTTTGATGCTCCGTACCTGCGCGATGAACTGAAAGCCATGGGCTTGCCCGTCTTGTATCTTGAATGGGAGCATTCCATGAGCGGTTTTGCCAGCCTAAAAACCCGCATCGAAGCGTTCGTTGAGATGGTAGGCGGAGTCCAATAATGAGCACAGTGGATAGAAGGCTGAAGGCGACAAGCGGATTCTACCGAAATTACGTGAAGAGATCTTACGAGGAAGCTCACCTCGCCAAAGCCAAAAAGCGCCCAGTCGCATGGATATCATCCACTTTTCCAGTTGAAACCCTACAAGCCATGGACGTCGTGCCTGTCTGGCCTGAAAACTACGCTTCCGTCTGCGCTGCCCGCCAGGTTTCAGTTGAACTGTGTGAGTTAGCTGAGCGTGAAGGCTTCTCAAGAGACTTATGCTCCTACTCCCGCTGTGTCTTAGGCTCAGTGTTCGGCTACGAGAAAGAATTGCCTGAAGGCGGCTTACCCAAACCCGACTTTCTAGTAGCCACCACATCTGCCTGCGACACTCATATGAAATGGTTTCAGGTGGCAAGTCGAATCTACAAGGCACCATTTTTTGTTTTAGACACGCCTTACAACATAGGCGGAAGAGACTCAGAACACATAGATAAGACGCACATCGAATACTACGAATCGCAACTGCATGAATTATTCGCCTTCTTAGAAAGGCAGACTGGCACAAGATTCGACAAATACAAACTTGGCGAAACCCTAGCGCTTTCCGACTGGACAAGCAAACTGTGGACAGAGATCCAGAACCTGAGAAAAAACATCCCATGCCCCATGGACGCGCGAGACGCTTTTTCAGCTGTTTTTTTTATGCTGTGTGTGCCGGGTTCGCAAGCCGCTGTGGATATTTACACACAGTTGCGGGATGAACTGCGTGAACGAGTAAAGGACGGCGTAGGCGTGGCTGAAAATGAACGGTATCGACTAGTCTGGGACAACCTGCCCCTCTGGTACAATCTGAAAATTTTTGAATACTTGAACAATTTGGGTGCGGTGGTTGTGGCTGAAGTCTTTTCGCACACGTGGACGGGCAGCCTGGATCCGGAGAAGCCGTATGAAAGCTTGGCTCGCAAGTACTTGCCCAACATGGCCAATTCAACGATAGAGCGCCGAGTTGACATTATTCTTGATTTGGTGAAAGAGTTTCACGTCAACGGCGTTATACTGCCAACTAACTGGGGTTGCCGCATGATGTCGATAGGTGAAACCATCGTCCGAGACACAATCTACAAGAAACTGGGCGTGCAAAGCCTCATCATCGACGTAGACTCGTCAGACTGGCGCATAGCAGGAGAAGCACAAGTAAAAGAAAGATTCGCAACTTTTCTAGAAACACTCAACAGATAAAAAGAAAAAAAGCACGTGAAAATCAAGAATGTCTAGGCAAATGGGTCAAAATTCTTAAATTTCCCTAGCTTTAACTTCGTTCTAGAAGGCACAAAAATGTTTCAGTATATTGAGGTTGCAAGAGTGGGGAGCTGGATTGGATGGATTTTCAATTTTGGTTTTGGAAGTGTTCTCTTCGGTGTGCCTCATCTTTGGCGTGCTGTTGCAGTCCTCTTTGCCTTCTCATTCGCAACAGCCAGCGTCTTCGTGTTGAACCAATACTTTGACCGCGAAGCGGATCGAGAGAACGAGGCAAAATCAAAACTACCTGTTGCCTCTGGACAAATAACACCGAGGAAGACACTAATGTTCTCCTTCTTACTGGTCACATCATGTTTAGTCTTGGTGTTTATGGCCAACGTGCAGGCTCTCCCGTTGTTTATCGTTTACTTAGGACTATGGACTGCTTATTCCACTCCCCCACTCAGACTGAAAAGCGTACCAGTTGCAGACTTCGTGATCTCAGGCATAGGCGCAGGCTTCCTGCCATTCTTAATGGGAGGAGAATTAACCGACAAGCTGGTCTCCAATATTCCATTAATCATGTTGGGCGCCATGCCGTTAATGCTGATCCAATGTGGTGGCCATATTATTCAAGCCGTTGGAGACTATGAAGCAGACCGCAAGACAGGAGTGCACACTTTTGTTGTAAGGTATGGAAGGAAGAACGGTGTCATTGTCGCTGGGCTTATGTTTCTGACGGCAGGTTTCTCGCCATTCGCTTATTCAGCTTTTGGTTTGCTTCCCTACAGGCATTTGTTCTTGTTTCTTATCCTCTTCCCCCTTTCTCTACCCATCATAATGCGTTTTGCAGATATGTTGAAAAACCCGTCGACCAAAAATGTCATCAACACACAGAAAACTGCAAGAAAATACGGAATCATCGGGGTAACAGTTCTATGGGCTTACGCACTACTTGCGGGAATAGCCGGTTTTTGAATGGGATTTGGTGCGTGGCTTTAAAAAAGGTATATACGAGTTTTATGCACCTAGTTGTTACCTATTAACTGAATGCGAAGTGAATTGTGTGTCCAAAACCAGTCAAGGCGTAATTGTGAGCTGTCGGAGGGGGCCGAAAACCCAGAAGCCCAAAGAATACATCCTTCGTTTTCCCGGCATGGAATCAGTTAGCGAGGCAGCGCGTCTCATTGGTCGAAAGGTCGCGTGGCCTGTTGGAAAACGTAAGGCTCGAGGAAAAATCGTGGCGTTGCATGGAAAGAACGGCCTCGTCAGGGCTCGTTTCAGGAAAGGCGTGCCGGGCCAAGCGTTGGGAAGCCCAGTGGAAATAATCGGTTGAATGGAATCTGTGTTGCTTTCAGTCTAAGTAACACTAGCGGTTTGAAGTAGAGTTCCTCTTGTAAGATAAAGAGAACCTCGGTAAGAAAAAGGTCATCAGCGAAGAAAGAGATAGAGCAGATGGCGTTGCCCGATACGGAACACTTAAAGTCTCAAAGTGCCCATTATCATCTCAAATGTGAAAGGAGGAAGACGTCCTATGAGTTATGAGCGAAGAAGCGGTTATGGTGGGGGCTTTAAGCCTTCCCCAGTTGAGATGGGAAAAGAATACGAAGTTGACATTACGGAGACGAGCCGCCAAGGGGAAGGCGTAGCCAGAATCCAAGGTTTCGTGGTATTTGTTGCCAACGCAAAGCCGAGAGACCACGTGAAAATACGGATTACGAGAATAGGTCGCAGAGCCGCAAACGCTGAGATAGTCAAATAAGACTCTATTTTTCCACATCGACCTGCCCAATTTTTATCCGCCCATAGAGCGGGATAGTCTTCCAAAGCATTTTCTAAATCAGTAATGGTTTCTAACCACTGCAAAAAGGAGCCTTCACCACTTTCTACATCAGATCCTCACTCAGCAGATATCTGCGTACACCTGAAAGCTCATATCTAGAGCACATTAAGAAATGGCGTTCTATTTACACTTTCTTTCACTATCGATTCTTTTCAAGAGTTGGTCAAGGATTTTCCCTTTCGTTCTCAACTCTTGTTCTGAAATCGTCTGTCCCATGGGACATAATTCATCAATTATGGCACCTTCATTTGCCAGATGCACCACCGGATAGAGACAGCATCCCAAGGGCCTCTTAATATAGACTCGGCAAATCTGCTCAGCGAGACTGTAGAAATAGCACCATCCGTCAACGTTTCTGAGGCGAATCCCATCATCGTCTATAACTGCAAATTCCTCTCTGCGATAACCGGTTTCCTCCAATCTCTTGATGTCCTTGTTTGAAAGCTCCATCTCTGTTCTTTCACAGCATTTTCCACAATTTGAACAGCGCACCAGAACCCTAGTCCTCAACTATAGCGAAAAGGTTTCGAGATTATAGTTGTTTTGGTGCGCGTTGTTGAGAGATTACATATACTGATTTTGACTTGGCATTGTTTGGATGGGACTTCGAGTAAGTTTCGCGCGCTTTGCTAAAGCCAAATAGTTTTTGCCGTGGGGCGCGAGGGGACAGAATTTCTACCCAACACACGAATACGTTAACTCATGCAAACATGCAGTTATTCGATGGTGGCTGCTAAAATTTAGGGAGCAATCTTCTTATGGGATTGATAAAAAAACTGTGGGTAAGAAAGGATCGAAGATTTAGCTAATAAGCTTAATATCTTCTTGGGGGTCTTCGTTTAGAATAGCATTCTCGGCAGTATACGGGTCTGCTCCCGTCAGGTTTGAAGGGAACATCACATTCTTTACCACAATCAGCGCATACGGCCTTGTGCGTTTCTCGGTTTTCTCTATACGACAATCCAGTTACACCTCCATGTATAATCAACGGAAAACTAGCATTCTCATGGAATTCTAATTCTCGCTTGTCAAGTCAGTTGACACATGACCTATTTAAACTTGTGTGTGTGCTTAAATTATTAATCCCAAACCCAAAGACACACATTTTTGGTCTCAATTCTTAACTAAATGACTGGTTATTCTTTTTATCTATCTTCCGATTTTCTCCTGATGTTTCTTTTTCTTTTTAATATTCTTTTTTCTCAACGCTTTCATACATTTCCCTCCTTTAACTAATATGCCGATGACTCTGTTAGTGTTTTAGATTTTTCCCTCTTTTGTCTAATGGTGTTCTCATGGAGAAATCTACGGACTTCTATACGTCTATTTCTTCAAGCGTTTCTCTTTACGTTTCCTTCTTTTCTCCTCTCTTTCCTTCTTGGTCATCGGTTTATCCTTGGCACTTCTCATACCCAAATCAATCACCATATCGAAATGGTCAGAATAGGGAATTAAATTTTTGTATCAAAATTTAATCCCCAAACCCAAACGCACTTTCTGTTTAATCTGTGTGTGGGGATAAAATTTCTATCAAAAAAACGTTTATCCTTGAATTCAAGCATGAGAAGTGAGATGAAACCGTAATGCTCTGTGAAAGTCAAGTGTGAATACTTCATAGGTTGCGCATTCCCATTTCAGACTCTAATATTACGAAGATAATCGATTACCAGAAGGCTTTCTACTCTGTCACATCAAATGAGATACCTAGAATGGACTCAGTTGGGGGTACAGAAATCATCCAAATGTCCCCAGTCAATTTACCTCGATTTCTTCATTGCCCAATAGAATGTTGTTCCCTTCGGAGATTTCAGCTTTGCCCCATTTTGTAAGTTCTAGCGTAGATACAGCTGCTTATGCTAAGCATTCGTATTCAACGAGGATCTTATCCCAGTAGGACTTCTAGTACTAACTTGTGCCGCAAAACCTCGGCAAGGTCTGCTCTCTCTATAGCATTTTCCAAAGCATCAAGTTCTCTTTGTATAGACTTTCTCATTTCCTCGGTGATTTTGATTTCTCTCATTCGTCTCTGATATAATTCGTCGGCCTCTCCTCTGAGTCTCCAATAACGCTCTACCAAGGATTCTTTCTTGGTTTGTTCCATTTCGCTTGACAAAATCTCAGTCTCTCCCCACTAGGTTTCGGTTCTGAACGACCGCATAAATGTGTACACATTAACTGTCTTTGATAATACTCAATTTTCCGTTTCTACAGACCCTTAGCTGTCGTTCGCCCCGAAACACGATAACATTTGCGTTTTCAACCTGAATGAGGTCACCCGCAGAAATCCCATCTATCTGTTTGTTCCATAAAGGTAATTGAATGGTTCCAGTTTCGTCAGTGACGAGGACGTTTGTCACATTAGCGTAGAAACCAAAACGGGTTGCGACCACCCTTGGCTGAGACATTTCGAGAACGCGTGCCTTTATGTTAATGCGTTTCATTCCAACCCTCAAGTCTTTAATCTGATAGTGGTCTGATTTAGCCACTTGGACTGAGTCTCTCATAAACGACGGCCTAAAGGTGAACTCTTTGAGCGGATTGGTTTTTGCAAGAATATGTACAGGTATGGGAAATTGCGCAACCACTTTTTGGGTGTTGGTTATGAGAAAGATTGCGTGATCGCGTGTCTTTTCTCGGCATTCTATCGATAGTTCTCCACACGTAGCTTCTACGTGTTGAAACGCGTCAAGAAAACTACTGAAAAATTTGCCTGAATCGATTTCGTTTTTCACTGAAATTCGAGCGAGATACTCGAGAAGTCGAATGTCATTGTAAGAGTGAAACCTACCTGGGGGTCGACCTCGCGTAGTCCATCTTTTGTTTCGCATTTTACTTGTTTCCTACGTTCGTATCAGGGTGATTTCTATCGTTGAAACCATACTTGATCTGCTTTCGCCTTCTCTTGGTGGCAATTCTTCGGTTCCTATGGTGATTTTGCCTATGCTTAGGTCTTTCATGAATCTGTGTCGGGTTATTTCGACAGCGTCGACGACAGTCGTTATTGCTTGTCCTCTCGCCTTCAAAGTGACTTCCTTTGTATTGGGCGTGCCGAAGCTTGTCATAATCGCTAATGCGTAGTTCATCGGAGGCTTTCTCCCCACGTATATGACGTTTGGTTCTCTGGACAAAATTTCACTTCCTCATGTAGGTAATGCCATGATATATGCGAACCTCGCTTTTAAACACCACTAACCTTCTCTAATAGCCAAAATGCATGAAGCATTGCTTAGCGGCACCATCTACTAGGATCGTGTCGGGCTGAACTGATCGTCAGAACTACTTGCTCTGATGGTCCATCGAAGCACATGTTGAACAGGAAAGAAACACCAAGGGGGTTCCATCGAATTGATTATAAGCGCCTCGTGTTCTATAGGTATGCCCTTGGAACGGAACAAGGAGCGGAAAGTAAATGACATATAAATTCGAAGAGGAAGAAACAGAAGAAACTGAAGAAACAGAAGAGGAAGAATTTGAAGAAGAATGGTGACATTCCCTCATAAATCCTCTTACCTTTTGTGTGTTAAGATCAGCCATTCATAAGGTCGATGTGTTGGCTCGATAGGGTGTGGCAGGGGAAGCGCAAGCAACAAAAAGACTCTTAACCTTCTCGGAGACGCTCAACAGATGAGAAAAAAAATATGTGCGTTCCACACTGAACATTTTTCAATGTATGGTGGTCGTTGATGTCCGAATTCGAGACACATGCTGAATCCCTGTGCAAAATGGCAAAGAAGCTTGGGGCCACGAATGTTGTTTCATTCAATGCTTGGCCAAATACAAGCATGCAATTCTAGTTCAAATTGAATCTCCAATACCAGTTGAAATGAGAGAGGAAATAAAGAAGGCAGACAACGTTGCCGCACTGTACAAGAGCGACATTTTTCTCAAAAGCTACAGAAAGTACCTCGATCCAGTTAAATTGAGGCTGCATCGAATAGTCTGCAAGATGGAAGCAAAGGCGTTCGAGCTTGGTCACCGTTTCGCGGTAGGGTTCATTGCAGGATCATGCAAGCTGTGCTCAGAATGTGTGACTGTAAGCTCGCGGGAACCATGTAGACATCCATTCCAAGCAAGGCCCTCGATGGAAGCTGTTGGAATTGAGGCGTTTCAGACAGCGGCAAACGCTGGGCTACCATTCAAGATCCCGCCGAAAAACAACACAGTATGGAATGGGCTGGTTCTGATCGATTAAAACTTCTGAGAGACACCAGTTTGAATGTTGAAACCACAACGAACAAATTAGACATGTGTGTATGTGCGTGTCTGGTGAGCCTCTGTGACCTGTTATCTTAGACATCTTGGTGAGGTTTTCAAGAAGGCTGGATTAGAAGTGACAAGCGAGAATAGACGTGAGATTGACAAGCTTGTACACAACATTGTTGGTGTGGAATACAAGAGTTGCCCAGCTACGTGGAGAGAAGTCAAGAAGAGATTGGCTGAAGATGAAGTCGCCTTTGTGTCTGCGCTGAAGAAAGCATTGGCGAAGCGTTGAAAGTGGGCACACAGAATAGCAGCTTATGGTTGGAAGTTGTAACTACTAGACTCAAGCCGAAGTTAATAGCATTTGAAGGGAATCAGAGACGACTCATTGGCGCGAACAACTATTAATCGCTATTTTACGCACTGTCACAGCACTGCAAATAGAAAGGGCGCCCAGCATATTCAAGCTGCTAAGATTTAGAGCCGCGAAGCACTACTTTACTGATTACTTCAAGGGTTTTGAAAAAGTTGAGGCTGTGCGTCAGATCTTCGGCGAACAGACGGAAGAGATACTTCAGAATCTTAAGGTCGAGTTCACATGGGCACCAGGGTACATGTGGATTAACACTGAAGACGGAAGTCTCATGGTCAGCGCTCGCTATTTGAACGGCGGTGACAAAACCGACATACACCTCGACTTAATTCATGAACTAGTTCACGTTAGACAGTTTAGGGAGGGAAAACAGCTCTTCGACGTCGAGTACGACTACGCCGACAGACCCACTGAAATCGAAGCCTACCAACACGCAGTGAGAGAAGCTAGAAGACTCGGGCTAAACGACCAACAGATATGTGAATACCTCAAAACAGAATGGATGACCCACCAAGACCTGAAAAAACTAGCTAACGCCTTGAGCGTCAGATGCGCATAGCCAATTCTCTTACTTTGTGTTTGATCTGCTCATAGACTTTCACGGCGTCATCATGCGACATAAAGTAAGGATCGCTAATATTCCACACAACAACTCGGTCTATACATTCGGAGCACATGCTTAACACCGCGTACCTGTGCCTTTGTTCCATAGCTACAATGACATCAAACCTGCTGAGGTGCTTGCTGCCCAAGTCTTCTGGAGCATTCTTAAGATGCTGTTCAGCGTCTTCCCTTGCCAAGAATGCTTTTACGTCTTCTGAAATTGGAATTGCAGTGTGTACGCCCGCCGACTCTACATCCCAATCCGGTCTCAACTTCTTCAATAACGCCTCTGCCAACGGACTGCGATGTGCATTCCCAGCGCAAACAAACAAGACCTTCATGCAGTTCGTCAGTCTCCAAAGTAGCCTTAGGCATCTGCCATCTCTATTTCCCGCTCCAGTTGTTTGAAGAAGGCCTTGACGATCTTGTTTCTTCCTCTAGCCAAGTTTCTAGCCTTTCTGGTGTAGAAGTAAGGTTTTTGGAGCCAAAGGGCGTGGAGTCCAACGTAAGACTCTCTGGACGGGTGCTTCCAAAACTCAGCTGTCTCCTCAATCGTTGTGTCGGTTAAACATGCTTTGATAAACAGTGTAGCCACACCCACAGCGCCCATCTTATCCAAAAAGTCAGCGTCATGCAGAACCCTCGCCTCAACAGAACGCGGCTCCTCACCATGAGTATGAACCCGAATTGCATGACAAACCGCATCCACCTTTACATCATCGAACTTAATCGATTTCAAGAACTTCTCAGCCATCTCAGCGCTGACTCCGCCATGATCCATTGCATTGTTCGCTTTCTCAACATGCTTGCCAACATCATGTAGCAAAGCAGCGACCTCCAAAACCTCAAGATCAGCCTCTTTCACAGATTTTGCCAACTGCTTACAAAGACACTGAACTCGCTTAACATGAGGCCAACCATGCAAGCCCAACTTAGCCATCTGCTCCCTCGCATACCGTTCAATAACATTGCGTTGCCTAGCGTTCATGCTCCCACCTCAGCGCCAGCTCACACAGGAAGTTTTTGAATCCAAATCATACTTAACAACTTCCACATTTCGCGACCCATAGCTTGATGATGTCACTAGGTTCAGTTTGACGACGACGCCCGCACACCCACAGCCTCAACGTGGTAGAAGAAGGCGCTAAGCGATAGTTGCCTTCTTCTTTTGAAATTACTCTTCCCGCAGCGCTATCAGCGTGGATCATGACGATAAGACTAGGACATAACCAACATTGACATCCATGCAGCTTCAATATGTAATCGGCTCAGCCCGGAACCACAGTCAGCTCTGAGGTAACAGCTTCTTCAACGCCGCTTCTAAAGCGGGAATGATCTCGTACAAGTCGCCCACGACAATGTAATCCGCCATTTCAAAAATCGGCGCCTGCTCATCCTTGTTAATAGCCACAATAACCTGTGAATCCCTAATCCCCGCCACATGCTGAATAACCCCAGAAATACCCGCGCCAATGTACAACACAGGTTTGATCTTAATCCCAGACAAGCCGATCCAATCGCCCTTAAACCACTTGCGATCCTCAGCCAACGGCCTAGTATAACCCACTT
>C687J35503_10000204_pt1 | contig 15067 bp, 8 predicted proteins | sample RifCSP19_3_FD_35503 | JGI IMG/M metagenome (IMG submission 35503)
TTATCGATCCCCTGGTGCTGACTGTCTCAGGCTGCCAGGAGTATTGCCCGCAGCTGATCGAGGCTGTGCGCACCCTGCAGTATGCCTGGGATCCACCTCCGACCATCTCCATTGGCCTATCCAACGTATCTAACGCTGTGCCGCATGAAAACCGGCCATTGATCAACCGGGTTTGCTGCGCCATGTTGATGGGCGTGGGTCTGAAAATGATGATCGCTGACCCCCTCGATCGGGAATTGAAAAAGACAGTCCATATCATTGAAACGCGGGACGATTCCACCCCTGTCGGCCGCCTTTACTTGAAGATTGCCGACCGCATCGCTGCGATGGAAGAGCCGGCTTTCGATGATGTTGACTTGAGCGACCCGGAACAAGTCGCAATCTGGAAAACTATCCAGATCCTGCTCAACAAAGTGATTTACGCTGACTCGTATCTGCAACAGTGAACTGGAGAATAATCATGTTGAAGGAAAAAGATCCGACCATTGTTGATCAACTGTTAGCTAAGGCAGCCAAGCCCTCGGCGGATGCGATGATCCTGCATCCCTTCTACCGCGGTAAAGTAGAGACGGTGCTCAAGTGCTGCGTGCGGGATTTCAACGACTTCGCCATCTGGTATACCCCCGGGGTGGCTGCGCCTTGCAGAGCCATCGCTGCCGACCCGGAAAAGGTGTATGACTACACTAACAAGTGGAACACAGTAGCGGTCGTCAGCGATGGCACGCGTGTCCTGGGGCTGGGGGATATCGGTCCCAAGGCGGGTCTGCCGGTGATGGAAGGCAAAGCATTGCTGTATAAATATCTGGGCGGGGTAGACGGAGTGCCGATCATGCTCGATACGAAAGACCCCGACCAGATTATCAACACGGTCTTGATGTTGCAGCCCGGTTGGGGAGGNGTCAACCTGGAAGACATCTCCCAGCCCAAGTGCTTCCGCATCCTGGACACCCTGCGTGAAAAGGCTGAAATCCCGGTCTGGCATGACGACCAGCAGGGGACTGCCACTGTCACCCTGGCTGGCCTGATCAACGCTTTGAAGATCGTCGGGAAAAAGATGAGCGAAGTCCACATCGCCTTTATTGGCAGCGGGGCTTCCAACGTGGCTTGTTCGCGGTTNATCTTTGGATGGGGCGCCGATCCAGCCANGTGCTTCATGGTGGACAGCAAGGGCATCCTCGGCAAGCACCGCCGCGACCTGGAGATGCGCAAAGCAGAGTACGTGGATAAGTGGCACCTGTGCCAGACCACCAACGCCGAGGGACGCCAAGGCGACATCGCCGAAGCGATGAAAGGTGTTGATGTGGTAATCGCCCTTTCCCGCTCCGGACCTGGCGTGATCCAGCCAGAATGGGTGAAGACAATGGCCAAAGATTCGATCGTCTTCGCCTGCGCTAACCCGGTGCCGGAGATCTGGCCCTGGGAAGCGAAAGATGCTGGCGCCACGATCGTGGCTACCGGGCGCTCGGACTTCCCCAACCAGGTCAACAACTCGTTAGGCTTCCCGGGCATCTTCCGCGGCGCGCTGGATGTGCGCGCCCGCACCATCACCGATGACATGTGCTTTGCCGCTGCTGAGGCGCTCGCCAAACAAATCGGTAACCGGTTAGATGAGGATCACATCTTGCCGACGATGGACGATTGGGAAGTCTTCCCGCGCGAGGCAGCCGCTGTGGCGATGAAAGCACAGGAGCAGGGAGTCGCCCGCCTGACGATGAGCTATGAGGAGCTCTTCGAGAATGCCCGCACGGTCATCAAGCGCTCGCGTGACCTGACTCACATGATGATGAGCGAAGGATATATCCCTGAAGCGCCGGAAGAATGAAAGCAGTCAATTTTCTAACTNTCAACCACGAGGTGACCCATGTATGACCTGATTGTTGTTGGTGGCGGCCCGGCCGGGCTTACTGCAACGATTTACGCAATTCGCAAGAGATTGAATGTCCTGCTAATATCCAAGGATTTGGGCGGCAAGACTAATTACCGCCTGGCCTTACCCTGGATCGAAGATTACCAGGTGATCCGCGGGCTTGAAATCGTCAACAAGTTCCGCAGCGAACTGGAATANTTAAAATTCGCCCGACATATGGAACCNGTCGANCAGATTGAGAAGCAAGCGGACGGTTTTGTAATCAAAACCCGGGGCGGCGGTGAACTTCACGCCAAAGCAGTGATTATCGCCACCGGCACCAAACAGCAACGCCTGACCGTGCCTGGTGAAAAGGAATTCATCATGCGCGGCCTGTGCTACTCGGCTCTCAGCTATGCCCCGCTCTTCATCGACCGGAAAACCGTGGTGGTAGGTGAGGGAGACCTGGCCTTGCGCTCAGCGGCCGAGCTATCCACCGTAGCAAAGCACGTCCACCTGGTAGGCGCCAGCGGTGATGTGCTCACTTCTGACCTGGGCAAGAAGCTGGTCAACGCTCCAAATGTCACTGTCCTGGAAAAATATAAAGTCACAGAGGTCAAAGGTAATGGCTTTGCCGACCGGGTGGTGGTCAAGAGCCCTGAGGGGGAAGAGAAGGTGATCGATGCTGAGGGTACTTTTATCGAGATGAACCTGATTCCCAACTCTCAGATGGTCGCTGATCTGGTCGAACTCGACGAACAAGGCCGCATCAAGATCGATTGTTACGCCCGTACCAGCGTGCCTGGCCTCTTCGCGGCAGGCGACGTCACCGACACTTACGCCGAACAAGTATTGGTCGCAGTGGGTGAAGGTGCCAAGGCAGCCTTGAGCGCCTACGATTACCTGCTCCCGAGATTATAATTCCTCAAGGGGCTGGTTCCCATCCCACTCGGAACCAGCCCCCTGTCCTAAAAGCCTCGAGCGATAAAGTCGGGATAAATGACCCCGTTTTTATTGACGAATGACATATACCTTTTTGCGGGTGAGTCTCTATAATCATTATAGATAAGATAAGTGATTATTACCCTATTCGTCATAAAGACCTCGTTGTAGTCTCTCAACTTGGTTCGCCTGAGGGGAGGCACTAGTGCAAATGATAAAAACCCGGATAATCCGAGGTGAACCCGCCGCGACTCTGGTGGTAGGCGGCGGTATTGGTGGTATGCGCGCCGCGTTGGATCTGGCCGACGCTGGGCTGAAGGTGTATCTGGTTGAACAGACTCCCTGCCTGGGAGGCCGGGTCGCCCAACTCGGTTATATGTTCCCGCAACACGATTGTGTGCTCTGCCGCGGCACCGCTGACCATGGCTATGGCTGCACGCGCCCTTCCATTTCCCCGGCTTACATCCAACACAACCAGCACCCAAATATCGAAATCCTGACCAATACTCGCATCCTGGAAGTAGAGGGCGAGGCCGGCGACTTTACTGTATCCTTACGCCAGGAACCACGTTACGTCGATCCAGTACATTGCACAAGTTGCGGCCTGTGCGCACAAGTCTGCCCGGTCGAACTCCCTAACAGCTACCAACTTGGGATGACCATGCGTAAAGCCGCCTATAAAGTGGCAGCGCGGGCGACGCCAGATGCCTTCTGCATCGACAAAGGACCATATTGCGAAACCTGCGGCAATTGCGTCGATGCCTGCCCAACCGGGGCGATAGACCTGCACGAGCCGCCTCGCCTCTTGACCGTCGAGGTTGGGGCGATCATCCTGGCGCTCGGTTTCAAGATATACGACTCCAGTGAGATGGAAGAGCTGGGGCATGGTCGTTACCCCAACGTCGTGGCGGCTATGCAGTACGAGCGCCTGGCGAGCCGGTCCGGCCCGACCGAGGGCCTCATCACTCGCCCCTCCGATGGGCGTACGCCGCGCTCCATCGCCTGGTTGCAGTGTGTCGGTTCACGCGACCAAAACAATGCTTTCTGTTCGTCGATCTGCTGCATGTATGCCACCAAGGAGGCCATCCTCGCCAAACAGCGCTTGGGGAAGGAAATTGGTTGCAGCGTCTTCATCATGGACGAACGTGCTTTCAATAAAGAATATAGCGCTTACTTTGCCACCGCCCGACAGCAGCATGCCATCCAATATCACCATTGCCGGGTGTCCTCGATCCATGAAGACCCGTCTACCCACGATTTGATCTTGTACTCAGCGGATCCAAATGGAGTTCTCCACGAGGAACGGTTCGAGATGGTTGTCCTGGCAACCGGCCTGCAGCCGCCCGAGTCTGCCCGAGATCTGGCAAAAAACTTGGGTATTGAACTAAACCAATACGGTTTCTGTGAGACCGATAAATTTACACCCCTGCAAACTACACGGCCTGGCGTCTTTGTGTGCGGCGCCTTCTCCTCACCCAAAGAGATCGTCGAAACGATCATCGATGCCAGCGGTGCGGCTGCAGAAGTAATGCGTCTGCTCAACGATCGGCTACACACCTACCCATACTCTCGCGCCTGGCCTTTCCTCTCAACCGATGGTTTCCCTCCTGAAAGGGATGTCAGCAGGGAATCATTGAGAGTAGGCGTCTTCGCTTGTAGCTGCGGGGATACTCTCAGTGAGGTGATCGACATCCCCGCCTTGGTGCACCAGGCCAGCCAGATGCCAGGAGTGGTGCACACCGAGATCCTGGACTACGCCTGCTTCCCAGAGAGCCAGGAATACTTAAGGCAACGCATTCAGGAGGCGAACCTCAACCGGGTAGTGGTCGCCGCCTGCAGCAACCGCACTCATGAGTCCCTTTTCCAACGCACTATCCGCATGGTAGGCCTCAACCCCTTTTTGCTCGAAGTGGTCAACCTGCGCGAACAATGCGCCTTCGTCCACCAGAGCCAACCCCAGCTGGCGAACCGCAAAGCCGGTGAATTAGTGCGCGTCGCCGTTGGGCGGGTCATGACTGCTCAGCCAGTGAACAAGGACAAGCACCGCTGCCTGCCTTCCGCGCTGGTGCTCGGAGGCGGCGTGGCAGGAATGACCGCTGCCCTCGCCATCGCTGACAGCGGCTACGATGTGCATCTAGTTGAACGATCCGAGATGTTGGGAGGCAACCTGCGTAACTTATACTACGTCGCCGAAGGATATAACCCCCAGCGCTTGCTGCGCGATCTGATCAACCGGCTGCGCTCCCATACACGCATCAAGGTTTATACCCGCACGGAAATGGTCAACCACAGCGGGCATGTCGGCCAATTTAGCACCGAACTGCGCACCCAGCCTAACAACCATGGGGAAGTTATCACCGTCGAGCACGGCGTAACCATTGTTGCGACCGGCGCGCAAGAAGCCAAGGATTATCCAATCCTGGAATTCCCGTTGGTCATCACCCAACAAGAGCTGGAAGAGAAAATCATCCACCACCCTGAGGAGATCGCCGCGCTCAAGCATGTCGTCATGATCCAGTGCGTGCGTCCGGAGGGTACGCCGGAATACTGCTCACGGGTATGCTGCACAAATACGATGAAGAACGCAGTGCGCTTGAAGCTCTTTAACCCAGCCTGTCAGGTCAGCGTGCTGTACAAGAACATCGTCACCTACGGTTTTCGTGAGGAATACTACAATGAAGCCCGAAAGCTGGGGGTAGTCTTTATCCGTTATTCGGACGAACGGCCCCCCGAGGTGCTTTTAGAGAACAACAGGTTGGTCGTCAGGGCATACGACATATCCCTGGATCGCTGGTTGCGACTGCCAGCTGACTTGATCCCGATGAGTATGTCAATCCTTCCTGCCGAGGGCACTCGAGAGCTTTCGAAACTGTTGCGGGTGCCCATATCCAGCGAAGGATTCTTCGAAGAGGCGCAAATGAAGTTGCGCCCGATGGACTTCATGCGCGACGGCATCTTCCTGGCCGGCATGGCCCACTATCCAAAATTTATCGAAGAGAGCATCAGTCATGCCCTGGCGGCTGCCGGGCGAGCCCTTACTTTGCTCTCACAGGAGACTCTTTATTTGGGTGGTATGGTAGCTCAGGTGGATCCAAACAAGTGTGTTGGCTGCCTGACCTGCACGCGCACCTGTCCCTTCGAGATCCCGCAAATCACCTACCTGGAAGGGCGCACTGGCGTCGGTGAATTGGGTGGAGCGGCCTACATCGATCCGGCTCTTTGCCAGGGGTGCGGTACCTGCACTGGCGAATGCCCGGCCAATGCCATCCAGTTGGCCAACTATACCGACGAGCAGATGATGCTGCACGCGATTGGAGGACTGGGCAGATGGAAAGTGCCAGTGGCAAGTAGCCAGTAAGAAGTATTCAGTATCCAGTGTTCAGTTACCATTCTCCTGATAACTGATACTGAAAACTGAATACTGAACCAGAGGACACGAATGACAATTCAACCAACAATCCAGCACTTCGAGCCTGAGATCACCGCCTTTTTCTGTATTTACTGCGGTTATATGGCCGCGGATACTGCCGGGGCGCTGCACATCCAATACCCGGCTAACGTCAAGTTTATGCGCATGCCCTGCACGGGAAAAACTGATATTCGTTACTTATTGGAAGCTTTTGAGCAAGGCGCGGATGGCGTCTACGTAGTAGCCTGCCCGATCGGCAACTGCCATCACGTGCGCGGGAATGAACGTGGATGGGCCAGATTGAAACGCGCCAAGAAGATTCTGGACGAAGTCGGGATCGGCGGCGAACGCCTGGACATGTTCTTCATGTCTGGCAGTCAGGCTCACGCCTTTGTCTCAGCTGTCCAGAACATGACCGCGCGCATCCGCAAGCTGGGCCCGAACCCGCTAAAAGTCATGGATGAAGGCAGAATGCTGAAGGCTGAAGAAGTAAAAATTGAAGTGGAAGAGGAAGTTGGATTTAGGGGTAGACGCCCCCGATCAGTCAAACCTGGGAAGGAAAGGTAATGGTCCGGAAAGCGGGCGAAACCAGCGGATTGCTCCCCGTCGGCGCAGTGATGGTCGTTGGGGGTGGGATCGCGGGTATGCAGGCCGGATTAGACCTAGCCGATCAAGGCTTTAAGGTTTACCTGGTTGAAAATAAGTCAGCCATTGGGGGGAAGATGGCACAGCTCGACAAGACCTTCCCGACCAACGACTGCGCCATGTGCACCATCTCGCCCAAGCTGGTTGAGACTGGTCGCCACCCGAATATCGAGATCCTGACCAATACCAATGTACTGGATGTCAGCGGGCAGGCCGGGGATTTCACCGTCACGGTAGAGCGCCAACCTCGCTATGTCGACCTGAGTAAGTGCATCGCCTGCGGAGATTGCGTCAAGGTATGCCCGGTCATTGTCCCCGACACCTTTAACGAAGGACTTGCTCCTCGCCGGGCGGTCTATAAACTATACCCGCAAGCGGTCCCCAATGCGTTTGCCATCGAAAAGCGCGGCATCGCCCCCTGCCGGGATGCCTGCCCATCCGGGCAGCGCGCCCAGGGCTATATCGCCCTGATCCGGGAGGGACGCTGGGAGGATGCTTTGCGGGTGATTAAAATGGACAATCCCTTCCCAGGCATCTGTGGGCGGATCTGCAACCACCGCTGTGAAACGGCCTGCAATCGCAGCCAGGTCGATGAGCCAATCAATATCCGCGCCCTGAAACGCTTCGTCACCGATAAAGTCTACGCCTCGCCACGCAAGCCGGTTGATCAAGTCGAGATCAAGCACCTTGACCAGAGAGTCGCAATCATCGGCGCAGGGCCATGCGGCCTGACAGCTGCCCAGGATGTCATCCGAGCAGGCTACCCGGTGACGATTTTTGAAGCCATGCCCGTTGCTGGCGGCATGCTGCGCCTGGGCGTGCCTGAATACCGCCTGCCCGCCGAGGTTATCGAACGCGAGGTTCAAGATATCCTTGACCTGGGTGTTGACCTGCGCCTGAACACGCAAGTCAACAATTTGGACGACCTTTTCGATGAAGGATTTGCCTCTGTTCTGATCGCCGTCGGCGCTCACGAGGGTATCCGCCTGCCGATCCCAGGTGCCAACCTGGAGGGCGTGCTGATCAATACACACTTCCTGCGGGACGTCCGGCTGGGAAGGTACTCAAAGAAGGATGAAGGGGTGCCAGAGCTGGGGCAGAATGTATTAGTGCTCGGCGGCGGGAATGTGGCGATCGATGTCGCCCGCAGCGCAGTCCGTCTGGGTCGCCAGGTCTCCATGGCCTGCCTGGAAAGCGGTGAGCAGATACCTGCGCACCCCTGGGAGATCCGGGCTGCCGAAGAAGAGGGCGTCGTCCTTTTCCCAGGGCGCTCCTTCGAACGCATCCTCCCAGACAACAACGGTCGTGCCGGCGGCGTCGAGTGCATGCAGGTTAGCTCTTTCAGATTCGACGAAGCTGGCCGCCTATCGGTCGAAAAGACCCCAGATTCAAAACATGTCATCGCCTGCGATACGGTGATCTTCTCGGTTGGCCAGCGCGCCGGCCTGGCTTTTATCCCGGACGACGCTGGCGTCGGCTTGACCGAGCGCAAGACCATCGCCATCAATCCAAATACATTTGCTGCAACTCGTCCAGGCGTGTTTGCTGCCGGAGATAGCGTTTCTGGCACGGCCTTCGTGATCGAGGCGGTGAACAGCGGGCACAAAGCTGCCGAATCCATCCTGCGCTACCTGCGCAGTGAAAACCTGGAAACGCCACCCAAACCGAAGTTGCCTGTGGTGCACTTCACGCACCAGGAGATCGAGGAACGGATAGCACTCGGCGAGATCCATCGCAAGGGACGCATACCCCTGCCAGAGCTACCCGTAGCTCAGCGGGTTGACAATTTCGCTGAAGTCGAAGGCGGATACGATGATGAGAGCGCCCAGGCCGAAGCCGCCCGCTGCCTGGCCTGTGGGATCTGCTCGGAGTGCATGTCCTGCGTCTTCGCCTGCGGCCGGAATGCTATTGACCATGATGACCTCCAACGCACCGAATCGCTGCAAGTCGGCGCGCTGATCCTCGCCCCAGGTTACCAGATTTACAACGCGCACCTGTCCGAAGAATATGGGCTGGGTCGCTACCCCAACGTGGTAACCGCTTTACAATACGAGCGCATGCTCTCCGCCAGCGGCCCCACCAAAGGGCACGTCGAACGCCCCTCCGACGGGCACAAACCCAAGCGGATCGCCTTTTTACAGTGCGTCGGCAGCCGCGACCAAAGCCATGACTACTGCTCGTCGGTATGCTGCATGTACGCGGCGAAGGAAGCCATCATGACCGTCGAGCACGCCAGGGCGGAGGCGCGCTCCGGAAACGGCAATGGCCAAGTGTCTTGCCAGGTCTTCTTCATGGACACGCGCGCCTTCAGCAAGGGATACGAAGAATATTATCGCCGGGCGGAAGGCAAATATGGAGTCAAATATACACGCTGCCGGTTGAGCGACCTTAAAGAAGATCCCCTCACCCACAACATCAGAGTCCGCTATGCCGATCCATACCAGGGTATTCACGAGACCATAGAGGAAGAGTTTGACCTGCTGGTGTTATCCGTAGGGATGGAGATTTCTGAGCCGGTTAAGGAACTCGGCCGGAACCTGGGGATCGAGCTCGACCCTTACGGCTTTTGCCACACCACCCTATTTAACCCTTTACAAACCAGCCGGGCGGGCATATTTGTCGCCGGGCCATTCCGCGAGCCAAAGGATATCCCCGAAACCGTGATGGAGGCCAGCGGGGCGGCGGCGAATGCGGCGCGCTTGCTCGCCCCAGCCCGCAACACCCTGGCCCAGGTACGCAGTTATCCGGCCGAACGCGACATCATGGCAGACGCCCCACGCGTTGGGGTGTTCGTCTGCCACTGTGGGAGCAACATCGGCGGTTTTCTAGACGTGCCTGGTGTGGCCGAGTACGCCCGTACGCTGCCTGGCGTGGCGCACGCTGAGGACAATCTCTACACCTGTTCCCAGGACACGATTGCCCACATTATCGATCAAGTTAAACAGCTGGACTTGAACCGCGTGGTGGTCGCTTCGTGCACACCGCTCACCCACGAACCGCTCTTCCAGGATGCTATCCGCCAGGCTGGGCTTAACCCTCATCTCTTCGAGATGGCTAATATCCGCAACCAATGTTCGTGGGTGCACTCCTCTGACTGGGAAGGAGCAACCGCCAAGGCCAGGTCGATGGTACGCATGGCGGTAGCGCGCGCCAGGGAGCTGCAGCCACTGAAGACCTCCGAGGTGCCGGTCAACCATGCCGCCCTGATCATCGGCGGCGGGATAGCCGGGATGACTGCTGCGCTCACGCTGGCCGATCAGGGCTTTCCGGTGCATCTCATCGAGCGGGAAGAGCAACTGGGCGGCAATTTGCGTAACCTGCGATACTTCCTGCCCGTAACTGCATCTCCTCCGTTTCCATTTCCCTCCCCCCAAGAGTATCTCGCCGAAACGGTCACCCAGGTCACGCGGCATCCATTGATCCAGGTTTTCACGCAGGCCGAATTGGTCGAAACCGGCGGATTCAAAGGCAACTTCACCTCCACGATCCGCCAGGACGAGCAAAACTTCCAGGTGGGACATGGCGTAATCCTGATTACCACAGGCGGCGTCGAATACAAAGGACGCGAATACGGCTACGGCTCGCATCCCGGGATCCTCACGCAGCTACAATTCGAGGATTTCCTCGCCAATCAACCAGCTAAGATCAGCGACATCCAATCCTTGGTCATGATCCAATGTGTTGGCCCTGGCGAGAAGTATTGCAGCCGCCTATGCTGCACCACGGCACTAAAGAACGCCCTCAAACTCAAAGAGCTCAACCCGCAAGCCCAGATCACGCTGCTCTACCGTGATATCCGCACCTATGGATTCAAGGAGCGACTGTACACGGAGGCGCGGCGAGTGGGGGTCAGGTTCATCCACTATGATTTTGATCGCAAGCCGATAGTAAGAGTCAGCGAACAGCAACCCAGAATTGCTGTCGAGGTGTGGGAGCCGCTGCTGGGCAGGGAGATCACGCTGGAGCCGGATCTGCTCGTGTTGAGCACCCCGGTCGTCCCACCAAGAGGGGCGCGCGAGCTGGCCAGTCGGCTCAAGCTGCCGGTAGATATGGACGGTTTCTTCCTGGAGGCGCATGTCAAGTTGCGTCCGGTAGACTTCTCTGCAGACGGAGTCTTCATGGCCGGCTTGGCGCATTATCCTAAGTTCCTGGACGAAGCGATCGCCCAGGCTCAGGCAGCGGCCTCGCGGGCAGCCAACATTCTTTCACAGGAATCCATGCTGACCAATGCCCGCGTGGCAGTGGTAGACCCGCTAAAATGCGTCGGTTGTTTGACCTGTGTCCGGATTTGCCCTTACGATGTGCCGCGCGTGCGCGGTGACTCTACCGGCGTTGGTAGTATTGGCGATGCAGCATATGTCGAGCCAGCCATCTGCCATGGATGCGGTACCTGTGCCGCGGAGTGCCCCGCACAGGCCATCCAGTTAATGCACTACACCGACGCCCAGACCCTGATGAAGCTGGATGCGCTTTTCAGCCGCCAACCGGAAAAGGCAGGTTTTATCCCCGTGACAAGCATAGAGGTGCGTTAATGGCCGATCAGGACTTCCAACCCGAGATTATCGCTTTCTGCTGCCACTATTGCGCTTATGCAGCCGCCGACCTGGCTGGTTCCATGCGCCTGGAATATCCAACCTCGATCAAGGTGATCGAATTACCCTGCTCCGGCAAGCTCGACGTGTTGTATGTCCTGCGCGCCTTCGAGGATGGTGCCGACGGAGTGATGGTAGCTGGCTGACTGGAGGGCGACTGTCATTACCTGGAAGGTAATCTCAACGCCCGGCGGCGAATTGAATACGCCCAGAAGTTACTGAAGGAGATCGGACTCGAAAGCCAGCGCATCCAGATGATCAATATCTCCTCAGCGATGGGCGGCCAGTTCGCCTGGTCAGCCGCCGAAATGACGGCCGAGATCAAGCGCCTCGGAGCCAACCCGCTGAGGCGGAATGGGACTGAGGATCATGTACCCCAGGAAACCCCACCTGCTGAGGCCAGCCTGGGAAGCGAAGGATTATAGGAGAGTACGATATGGCAGAGACGGAGAAAAGACCCTATATTCTCATCGTCGACGATGACCCGGATATCCTGGAGGGCATCGTCACCATCCTGGAGTCACAACCCTATCGCCTGGCCACGGCGCGGGATGGTAAAAAATGCATGGAGATGATCACACGGGAAATCCCGAATCTCTTGATCCTCGACCTGCTCATGCCGCGCATGGACGGTTGGGGCGTGATTCGCGAGATGCGCAGCGAACCGCGCTACGCCCATGTTCCGATCATGGTGCTGACCACGGTAATTGAAGATGCCAGCCGGCGGCGCTACGAACTCGAGACCGGAATGGCGATGGACATCCAGGACTATGTCCAAAAACCGGCTAATCCGGTCGATTTACTACAACGGGTAGAGAAACTTCTAAAAATCCATGTTTGATATGCCTGCGCGCTCTCTCACGGTAACCGCAGAGCGGTTACGCCGCTCGGAAATCTTCAGCGAACTATGCGATGAGGATTTAATCGCCATCGCTGAATTTTGTCGTGAACAAACTTTCCAGGAGGGTGAAATTGTGCTGGTGGAGGGCGCGCCAGCCGAGACCCTATACCTCGTGGAACGCGGCAAACTGGCCCTGGAAAAGAAAATCCAGATCGGGCGGCACTCCACGCCGCGCAACGCGACCATCGGATACGTTGAACCCGGTAAGATCGCCGGCTTCTCTACCCTGGCGATGCCCGATGAATATTCCACCTCCGCGATGTGCCTCGAACCCACTCGTGTCATTGCAGTAGATGGGAAAGCTTTGCGCGCCTTCCTCGAATCCCACCCGGCTGCTGGTCTCAAGGTGATGAAGATTCTGGCTGAGCTGGTCAGCGGCCGGTATCGCAACGCCACCAATACCCTTACGTACTTCCTTTCCATAGTTTCGCACGAACTACGAGGGCCACTGGCAGCCATTGAGAACTATTTACAAACGATGCTGGGTGGCTTCGCTGGGGAGCTCAACCCAAAGCAAAAACGCATGATAGAGCGCAGCATCCTGCGCGTGGTCGACCTGCGCACCCTGATCGGCGATGTGGTGGACCTGGCGCGCATGCGCCCGGAACAGATCCAGGCCGACTTCGAATGGTGCAACCCAGGCGAAATAGGCACCGAATCGATCGAGGATGTGCGCCTTGCAGCAGCCGAGAAAGGTGTTCGGATGATTATCGAACCGCCACCCAAATTCGAACCCATCGTCGGGGCACGGCGGCGGTTACGGCAGGTCTTTACCAACCTTCTCAACAACGCTATTAAATTTTCACCCCCTGACAGCCGAGTGTTTTTCCGCGCCTGGTATGAACCAGAGGCAGTGGTCTTCGAAGTCGAGGACGAAGGCCCGGGAATCCCCGAAGAAGACTTGCCCCATATCTTCAAAGATTTCTTCCGCGCCAGCAACGTCGAGCAGACACCGGGCGCGGGACTCGGACTTTCGATCGCCCATAAAATCATTGAAGCACACAATGGAAAAATCCTGGTCAGGAACTTGAATGGCGAAACTGGCAAAGCCGGCACCCGCTTTACTGTCTACATCCCGCGCGATCTGATGACACCAGAGATGTGCCGCAGGGAATGGATGGCAATGGAGGGCGACCAGCCCAAAGGGTAGCTCCAGGTAGACTGAGAACAATGAACAGCAGTGATTCGGCCATAATTAAATTAAACGCAACCGCCCAAGCCGGCCCGGTTGGTGCCGTCCTGGTGGTCGGCGGCGGCATCGCTGGCATGCAAGCGGCGTTGGACCTGGCCGATCAGGGCTTCAAGGTGTATCTCGTCGAGGAGAAATCGGCCATCGGCGGGCACATGGCCCAGCTTGACAAGACCTTCCCCACCAATGACTGCGCAATGTGCAATATCAGCCCCAAGCTGGTGGATACCGGTCGGCATACCAACATCGATATTCTCACCGATAGCGACGTGCTGGGCGTGGAGGGGCAAGCTGGCAATTTCACCGTCACCCTGCGCCGCAGACCGCGCTACATCGATGTCACCATGTGCGTGGGGTGTGGAGATTGTGCCCAAGTTTGCCCGGTTTCTATCCAAGACCTTTATGAAGAAGGATTGAAGGAGCGGAAAGCCGCCTATCGCCTCTACACACAGGCAGTCCCCGCGGCTTACGCCATCGAGAAGCTGGGCATCGCTCCCTGCCGGGGGAGCTGCCCGGCCGGGCAACGCGCCCAGGGATATATCGCCCTGATCGCCGATGGCAGGTATCGCGAGGCGCTGCGCGTCATCAAGGAGGATAACCCCTTCCCGAGCGTCTGCGGGCGGACCTGCCACCATCCCTGCGAGGGTAGCTGCTCACGAGCCCTGGTCGACCAGGCAGTGGGTATCATGTCGTTGAAGCGCTTCGTCGTTGACTATGCCCTGGCCTATGGAAGGGAAAAGGTGGAGCCAGTTCCCCGCACCCGCACCGAATGGATTGCAGTGGTTGGTGCCGGGCCAGCCGGGTTGACCGCGGCGCATGACCTGGTGAAGCTCGGCTACGGAGTGACTATCTACGAGGCGCTGCCGGTGGCCGGCGGCATGATGCGCGTCGGTATTCCGGCTCATCGCCTTCCGAAAGGCGTTCTCCAGCAAGACATCGACGACATCCTGGCCCTGGGAGTGATGCTCAAGACAAACACCCCGGTTAAAGATCCGACCGCACTGCTCAAGCAGGGTTATGACGCAGTTTGCCTGGCGACCGGCATCTCCTCTCCTGACCATTCGCTTGGCATCGACGGCGAGGAAGCCGACGGCGTCCTTTCAGCGGCTACCTTTTTGCGTAAAATCAACCTCGGCGAGAAAATCACCACCGGAGAGCGCGTAGCCGTGGTGGGTGGCGGGATCACCGCGCTGGATGCCGCGGCAGTCGCCAGGAGACTGGGGGCGCAAGCGGTTTATCTGGTGCTCGACCGCCCGCGCGGCGAGCTGCCCGCTTACCATTGGGAAATGGCAGCTATTGAAGCGGAAGGGATTCATTTGTACGAGCGCACCACTGCCACCCGCGTCCTATCAGCCGGCGGTAAGGTTGTTGGCGTTGAGCTCGCCCATACCGGCCAGGGCATGGAGGTGGATGCCAGCGGGCGGCGGCGTCCAAAGGTCAAACCTGGCTCGGAATTCATCCTGGACGTCGACACGGTCATCGGAACGGTGAGCCAGTTTTCAGATTTGAACTACCTGGACTCCCACTTCGACGATCTGGCCGG
>C687J35503_10000209_pt1 | contig 14911 bp, 15 predicted proteins | sample RifCSP19_3_FD_35503 | JGI IMG/M metagenome (IMG submission 35503)
GCCGGAAACACTGGCTTTATCCCGGCCTGAGCGGAAGCGCCGTCAAGTAGCTGCGCCAGGAAGCGCTCGCGGAAAGGTTGGTGGTGTCCGTAGAGTTCGCCATCCGAAGCCAGGAGCAGAAGCTGGGAGTCGCCCTGTGTTTCCTTCTCAGGGCGGTAATGGCGCATCAGTTCCTGGCTGGCAAAGAGGTCGGCGTTGGCAGTCGTCGCAGGGTCGAAACTGATGCGGGAGCTAAGGTCGGGCTGGAAGAAGAAGACCGTGATGCTCCCGCCGCCGGGAAGAGGCACACGATACGGCTCGGTGGGATCGATCTCATCCACCTCAGCTTGCCAGGGGGCGAGCACGGTGAATTCGATTCCATGATGTGCCAGGGTAGTCAGAGTCTCGTAATCTATCGCTGTCTCAGGCAGCCACATGCCTTGTGGCATGCGCTTGAAGCGGTGCTTGAAGTCGGCGATCCCCCAGGCGATCTGGATCACCTTATCCGAGGCGGAGGCCAGCGGTAGGACTGTGTGATTGTAGGCCTGGGCGATGGCGTTGCCAACTCCAAAGCGGGCTACGTTGGCCTGGTCTTGGGCGAGGATGCGCTGGTAGGTGAGGGGATCGAAATCTGCCAACCACGAAAAGAGGGTTGGGCCGACGTTAAAGCTGATATTTTCAAAGTTGCCGAGCTCGGCGTTTGGCTGGTAGCACTCAGCGTGGATGCGTTCGTTCCAGTTCTTGTAAGGGGCGGCGCCGGGCTCGGTGGGGATGATGCCCGTGAACGGGTCTTCCCGCGGCGGTTGGTAGAAGTGGCCGTGGATGCAGAGAGCTTTGATGGGCATGAAGTGATGTTCTATGATGGAATCGATTTCATCGAGCGGTGTAATTATAATGCCTAAATTTATCCTTCAGGCACAATTTGAGTACGACTTTTTTCGTGTAAAATATAACCAGATTTCACTGATTTTGCCTTTGAGTGTCATTCCGCGTGGCCCCCAAAGTGCGCCCAGCTCTATGGAGATATTATGAAGACTCGCGCTGTGATTCTGGCTGGTGGTGAAGGCTCGCGACTGGGAACCCTGACTGCCAAGCGCGTAAAGCCAGCCATGCCTTTTGCAGGGAAATATCGCATTATCGATTTTACGCTTTCCAATTGCGTCAATTCGGGCATCTTCGACGTGATGATCCTGGCTCAATACCGCCCGCATTCATTGATGGACCATATTGGCGCTGGCGGCCCCTGGGATCTCAACCGGGATTTCACGGGAGGCGTGCGCATCTATTCTCCCTATAAAGCGCGCGGCGCGTCCGATTGGTACCTGGGCACAGCCGACGCGGTGCAGCAGAACTTCCGCTTTATTAAGAGCTCGAATCCCGACCTGGTGTTGATCCTGTCTGGGGATCACGTTTATGAGATGAACTACGATGCCTTGATCACCTTCCACATGGATCACCGGGCAGATGTGACGATGGGGACCATTCAAGTCTCAATGGCAGAGGCCAGGCGTTTTGGGATTGTCGGCGTGGATGATGGTTTTCGGGTCGAGTCATTTGTTGAAAAACCGGAAGACCCCACATCTAATCTGGCCAATATGGGGGTATACCTCTTCAATATTGAACTCCTGGACAGAGTCTTATGGGAGGATCATACTCGCCGGGATAGCAGCCATGATTTTGGGAAAGATATTCTGCCGCGTTTGGTCGCCCGGGATGCCAGAGTGTTCGCTTTTCCATATACGGGGTATTGGGTGGATGTCGGCACAGTGCAGTCATACTGGTCGGCTCACATGGACCTGTTGGACGATCCACCGCCGATCGATTTGAATGACCGCTCGTGGATAATTCACACCAGGACGGAGGAACGCCCGCCGGCGCGCATCGCGAACAAAGCCGAAGTGGTGGATAGTATGATCACCGATGGGTGTATCATTTCCGCCGGGGCACTGGTTGAACGGAGCGTACTTTCCCCTGGGGTGCGGGTCATGCCTGGGGCGGTGGTGCGCGAATCGATCCTCCTGACCGATTCAACGATCGAGTCTGGGGCGGTTGTGGAACGGACGATCGTTGATAAACATGTCCGGGTGGGTGAAAAGACCCGCGTCGGCGGGATCGATCGTTCGGGTCCCTTACGCATTACGATGATCGGAAAGAACAGCCACCTGGGATCAGGATTAACCATCGAGCCGGGGGCGGTGATCGCTACGGATGTCATCCCTTCGGATATTAACACGGACGTGATCCGGGGAGATGCATTTATCCAGACGAAACGGTTGCCCTATGAAGTTTGAGAGGTCTTCAGGGGTCTTGCTGCACCCAACGAGCCTGCCTGGCCCTTACGGGATTGGCGATATTGGATCCCAGGCTCATCATTGGGTGGATTTCCTGGCACAAGCTGGATGTTCTTTGTGGCAAGTTTTGCCCCTCGGCCCGACGGGCTACGGAGATTCCCCCTACCAGTGCTTTTCAGCTTTTGCAGGCAATCCGTACCTGATCAGCCCTGAGTCTCTCCTGTCGGAAGGGCTGCTGCACTCCAACGATGTGGTCGATGCTCCGAAATTTCCCTTCGACCGGGTGGATTACGGAGCGGTGATCCCCTGGAAACTAGGAGTCCTCAACCGGTCGTTTGACCGCTTCGAGCATTTGGCAGCGCAAAAATTACGCACAGAATTTGAGCTCTTCCGGGAAGAGCAGTCTTCCTGGCTGGCAGATTTTTCGGTATTTATAGCGCTCAAGGAGGCCTATGGCGGGGGCGCGTGGGTGAATTGGCCAGCGCCGTTGCGGGCGCGCGAACCCCATGCGCTGGACGAGGCGCGCCAGCTGTATGCCTATGGGATCAAGCGCCAGGAATACCGCCAATTCATCTTTTTCCGCCAGTGGCAGGCTTTACGGGAACGGGCCGCAGCGCGCGGTATGCGCATCATCGGCGATATCCCAATTTTTGTCGCCCATGACAGCGCCGAAGTCTGGGCGGACCCGGAGCTGTTTTACCTGGACTCGCAGGGCATGCCAACTGTCGTGGCTGGCGTGCCGCCGGATTATTTTACGAAAACCGGCCAGCTGTGGGGGAATCCATTGTACCGTTGGAAGGTGCATGCGGCCGATGGGTACGCCTGGTGGGTAAAACGCCTGCAGTCGGTGTTGAGTATGGTGGATATCGTGCGGTTGGACCATTTTCGTGGTTTCGCCGGTTATTGGGAAGTGCCGGCCAGCGCGACCACTGCCGAGAATGGGCGTTGGGTGCCTGGGCCGGGGAGAAAATTCTTCCAGGCGATGGAAAAAGCGCTCGGCGATTTACCGATTATCGCCGAGGACCTGGGAGAAATAACGCCGGATGTGATCAAGTTGCGCGAGCGGTTTAATTTGCCGGGTATGCGCATCGTCCAGTTTGCCTTTCATGACGACCCAAGCGAGCCATTCCTGCCGCACAACTATATCCGGAACTGTGTGGTCTACACGGGCACCCACGATAATGATACTTCGCGCGGTTGGTTTGAACGCGTTTCCGAATCGGAAAAAGACTTCTGCCGGCGTTACTTAGGTCGAGATGGCCAGGAAATCGCCTGGGAGTTTATTCGCCAGGCATGGGCTTCGGTGGCTGTCTTTGCCATGGCGCCCATGCAGGACTTGCTCGAACTGGGCAACGAAGCGCGCATGAACTATCCAGGCAACCCGAGCGGAAACTGGGCCTGGCGCATGCCGGGGGATGCGCTAACCGAACCCTTGCTGAAGAGGTTGCAGGAGTTCAATTACCTGTATGGACGTTAATCGGGATTGACGTATCAATAAAACAAAAAAACGGTCTTTGTCGGAATGACTGCGGAGAAGGAATGATCAAATGGCCCATACTAAGGAAACAATCGCTGTGATTGGAATATGGTTGGGTCTGCTTCTATTGTCTGCCTGTAGCGCCTCGACGCCGACTAGCACATCCACCCTGGACTTGAATCCTTTTCGCACAGAGGTAGCCGCTACAGTTCTGGCGCAGGTAATCCAGGCTCAGGCTCTGACGCCCTCCGCCACGCTAATTCCGAGTCCCACCGCGACCCTTGCTCCAAGCTCAACGCCAGCTGAGACACCCACCGCTTCAATCAGCCCGCAGGCAACATTAGCCAGCGGGACGCCAGGGGCGACAACCACTAACCTGGCAGAATGGGTTTCCCAATCTGTAGCGGATGGAACCGTTTTTTCACCGGGAGAGACCTTCACAGTCACCTGGCGCTTGAAAAATGTAGGTACTTCTACCTGGACGCCTTCTTACCTGTTCCGCTTCTACAGCGGCAACGCCTTTGGAGCCCCGCAGGAGATCCTTCTGGGTCAAGAGGTGGCATCCAGCGGGATTGTCGACATCTCAATCTCGATGAAGGCGCCCACCACGCTGGGAGATTATCGAAGCGACTGGGTCATGTCTGACGAACTCCGCAGCAACTTTAAGGAGCCGGTTTTTCTCGAGATAACGGTTGCCAGGCCGGTTACACCCACTCCGACCACGACCTCTACGGCAACCCCGACAGCGACCACTTCTGTGACTCCTTAATCTGGAAGCACTCAGAACAATTTGCTGAGCTTTGATTGTCGCCTGGTGCCGCCAAGACTCCGATTCGCTCACCCGGTTGGGACACGATAAATTAATTCTTTTTTACTGGTCACTGAATACTGACTACTGCTTACTTCCCCTCCCATCGCGTACTCGCTCGCCGCCTCCCCCAGCGCCCGGACGAACATGGCGCACCTTGCCATATGCTACCGGGCTATTCGCAGCCTCCGTCACCCGGTGCTAGATAAATCCTGCTAGCCGGACAGCAAGCGATCGATGGCGACGGTCAACTCAGCCAGCGTGCCGGCCTTGAAGACCGAATCACAATAATGGAGATACTTGAGCATATCGCTGTCTCCGGTTCCCCACAGGGCGGGCGATTCCGGGTTCAGCCAGATCGTGCGGCGGGAGCGTCGAGCGATGGAGCGGAAGAGATCCAGGTGGGGATCATTGTAATTATTGCGCCCATCGCCCACCACGATAAACGTGACCCGGCTATCTACGGTGTCCAGGTAATTATCGGTGAAATTCTGCAGGCTGAATCCCAGATCGGTGTTGTAGTGTCCGGCGGGCATACGTTCTAGCACCGAGGCGACCGCCTGGCGCACATCCCTTCCGCTGAAATCCGGAGAAATGAATTCCAGGTGGTCGATGAAGGCAAAAGCATGGGCTTTGTTGATTTGATCCTGCATGGCATACAGGAGACTCAGCATGAGTTCAGAGCAAGGCCGCATGGAAGTGCTGATGTCACACAACACAACAATCTTGGGTTTGAGGGTACGGTCCTTGTGCTTGATTTCAATGGGTACATTACCGTGCTTCAGGTTGGCCCGGATCGTCGCCTTGGCGTCCAGCTTGCCACTCTTGGCTCGTTTTTGGCGCAAAGCGATGCGGGTGCGGAGCGCGGCAGCGAGACGTTGGACCTCCTTGCGCAGGCTTTCCAGGTCTTTGTCCGAAAGGGTGCCGAAAGGACGGTTCAGCAGGTCCCCAGAACCTTCATCTGGCGGGCGGTTGCTCATGTTTTCAGCGATCTGCCGGCTGGTGTACTGGCGCAACTGCTCTTGCAGGGTCTGTTGGTTGGCCTGGAGCAGCTGGCGGACTTGCTCCACCCGTTCTTTGTTCATGCCTAACTCGGCGAGCAGCTCCATTAATTCCTGGATCGCTTGTTGAACTGCGCTGAATTTCAACGCTTTTTCCATGCGTTGCGCCATCCATTCCCGATAGCGCAGATCACCTGCCTGGTTCAAGCCCACCAACTGACCTACCTGGTCGAGTTCTTCTTGAGTGAGTTGTTCCCCGCGCATTAACCTTTCCAGCATTGAGCGCAGCTGCTCATTGAACCTTCTCAGGGCCTGGGCCAGCATTTGAGCCTCTTCAGGCGTGAGGTCCTGTGAAAGGTCCATCATGGGAGCAGGCTGGTTAGCGTCGAAAAAGAGGGGGAAGAGCTCCTCAAAAACGGGGATACTGGCAGAATCCTTGATCAGGGTAGATCGGAGACTGAGGCGGAAGGTATCTCGATCTCGGACGCCGAGTTCATCGACTGCGCTGAGCGCGTCGGCGCTCTCTGCCAGGCTGATGCGAACCCCGCCGGTCCTTAATGCGGAAATAAACCTGATGATCCGTTCTTCCATTAAATTTCAGTCTGGGATTAATTTCGCCAGCCGCGCAGACGGGGGTCGTCGTCCTCGTCCTGGCGGCTTTCATGCGAGCGCTGGAGAATCCGTTTTGCCCGCTGCAGGTCGCTCTCGTGTTTGAGCAACACGCTTAATGTCGTCTCCAGGGTAGCGTTGTCCATATTTTTGAGGTTGAGCGCCACCAGGGCCTTGGCCCAATCCAGGGTTTCACTGATGCTGGGCGATTTGCGTAAATCCATTTTACGCAAACTATGGACGAGTTCAACAACCTGGCTGGCCAGTTTGGGCGACAGGTCCGGGATTTTCATGCGGACGACGGCCAGTTCCTGTTCGACAGATGGATAGCCGATAAACAGGTAAAGGCAACGCCGTTTGAGGGCTTCGCTCAACTCACGGGTGTTATTGCTGGTCAGGATGACCAATGGCCGGTGAACGGCAGCCAGGGTGCCCAACTCGGGGATGCTGACCTGGAAATCGCTAAGCACTTCGAGTAAAAAGGCCTCAAATTCGGCGTCGGCGCGGTCAATTTCGTCGATTAACAAGACGGTCGGCAACTCGCTGAGAATGGCTTTGAGCAAAGGACGCTGCAGAAGGAAGCGCATCGAGAAAAAGACGTCCTCTTCGGCAGCCAGGCGGTCGGCAGCTGCAGTCAAGTCGCTGGCTCCACTCAAGGTCTCCTGGAGTTTGTCGCGCAAAAGCTGGGTATAGAGCAACTGCTTGGCGTACTCCCATTCGTAGAGCGCTTTGGTTTCGTCCAGACCCTCATAACACTGGAGGCGGATCAATTCCCGACCCGTCGCTCCGGAGATGGTTTTAGCCAACTCGGTCTTGCCAACCCCGGCTGGCCCCTCGGTCAGCAATGGCTTGCCTAATTGCTGGCTTAAATACATGATGGTGGCGATCTCATCGCTGGCGATATATTGCTGTTCCCTCAGAGCAGATTGCACCTCCTGTGGGGATGAGAAAAAGTGATTTTGATGCATGATCTTGGCTTAATTAATCGACGATTTGGTCGGTTTCTTCGGGTGGTGGCGCTTCGACGGTTGGTGATGCGGGGTGCCAGTCCGGCGCAGACCGTTGCAGCTCCTTGCGGGAGACACGGTTCGTGCGTCCGCAATGCGGGCAATGGGCGTTATAATGACCGAGGTCTTCGGCTGCAATCAAATCTAGCGCGGCGTGCACCGCGTCTTTATTAAGGGCAAAAGGCTTATGGCAATGGACACAGCGGATTTGCATGGCGAAACTCCTTTCTCTGTGAAGGGTAAGTATACAACAACAGTCTAATTCGGGATAGATTTGATGGAGGATTATAATTACCCGGTGACGAAATTCTACACACGCAGCGGAGATGATGGTTTTTCCTCACGCCTGGGTGAGGGCAGGCTCCCCAAACATGATGACCTGTTTGAGGCGATCGGCGCGCTCGATGAGGCTTCTTCTGCACTGGGTGTCGCCCGGGCAACCTGCCAGGCAGCTCAAACGCAGGATCTGATCCTTGCGATCCAACGCGATTTATACCATTTGATGGCTGAACTGTCTGCGACTGAAGAGAATGCGGCGCGCTTCCGGCGGATTGACGCGGCCAGGGTCAGCTGGCTGGAACAGCAGGTCGACGACCTGAGTGCAACTGTGGCTTTGCCGAATGAGTTTATCGTCCCGGGCGATTCGCAAGCGGGAGCGGCGCTGGCGATGGCTAGAACCGTGGTGAGAAGGGCGGAACGCCGGGTTGCAGGGTTGTTCCACGCGGGGAAAGTGACCAACGCGGAGTTGCTGCGCTACCTAAACCGCTTGTCGTCGCTGTGTTTCGTGTTGGAGCTTATAGAAAACCAGGCTGCTGGATCTGCCCATCCGACCTTAGCAAAAGAGTAAGAGGCTTTCAGAGGTGACTGGAACGATCATCAATATCCTCACGGTGCTCGTGGGGGGGATCCTGGGCCTGATTTTTGGCGCGAGATTGCCTGAGCGGGTGCGGCAGACTGTCATCGCCGGGCTGGGATTGTTCACTGCGGCAATCGGGATCCAGATGTTCTTGAAGACAGAAAACCCCATTATCGTCTTGGGGAGTTTATTAGTTGGCGGTTTACTGGGAGAATGGTGGGGGATCGAAGATGGCCTGCGCAGGTTTGGAGCCTTCCTCGAGAAACGTTTCACACGACAAAACATGGTGGGAGAGGTTTCGATGGGGGAGGTAAATCCCCAGGGAAGCCGGTTCATCCGCGGTTTTTTGACAGCCTCCCTGGTGTTTTGTGTTGGGCCGATGACGATCCTGGGCTCGATTCAGGACGGGTTGGCGGGGGACTACAGCCTGTTGGCGATTAAATCTGTTTTGGATGGATTTGCCGCTCTGGCCTTTGCGTCCACCTTGGGGTTAGGTGTTTTGTTTTCCACCCTGGTCATTCTGTTCTACCAGGGTGGAATCAGTTTGCTGGCTGCCCAGGCTCAGGCGCTTGTGACTCCGGAGATGATGGCAGAAATGACCGCGGTCGGCGGGGTGCTCTTATTGGGCATCTCGGTAAGCAGCCTGCTAGAGCTGAAGCCGATTCGAGTCGGAAATTTCCTTCCGGCTTTGATCATCGCGCCGATCATTGTGGCGCTATTGAAATTTTTTTAATTGCTGGAAGCAGACAGGGCCGCTTCTACCTCTTGGGAGATCAATTCGAAGGTTGGGAATGCACCTGGGGCGACCGTCTTGCCATTGACCAATACGGTGGGCGTGCCATTGATTTGGAGACTCTTGGCTGAATCTTCGTCCGCCTTGATCTCGGCGGCAAACCGGTTTTCTTGAAAACACTGGTTGAAGGCGTTCATGTCCAGTTCCAGGGCTTCAGCAAAAGCCACCAGGCGCTTATTGCTGAAGGCGTTTTGGTTCTCACCATTCCAATTGGCGAAAAGCATATCATGGTAATCCCAGAATCGTCCCTGATCCCCGGCGCACATGCTGGCATTGGCGGACTGGTCAGACTCTTTTGTGACCACGTTGTTATCGATAAAAGGCAGGTGCCGGTAGATATAATAGGCTTTCCCTGTGGCGACGTAGGCCTCGATGATTCGAGGTTCGATATCGGTTGAAAATGTGCGACAGGCTGGACATTGAAAGTCCTCGTAGGTTTCAATTACAACAGGCGCATTGGGTTCGCCCAGCGCCCGGCCATCTTCCATCGGCCGGATAGTTGGGGTTATCTTCACAATGTCCCCAACTGGTAGGAGGGAGGGAATGATCAGGATGCCCGCAATCACCAGTGCCACTGCGCTAACGCCCAAGATAAGATACAGACGTTGTCTGCGTTGTTGTTGGCGGCGTTTATCTCGGATAGCCTGACGTTTAGTGACTGGACTTTTGGGGGCAGTGCCTCTTTTTTTACTCATTGAATCTCCTGCAAAGAATTGGATTTGAAGATCGAAATTGTGCCACGAGAGGGGGGCTTTGTCCAGGGGAAAATTACATTTAATCGGATGATTGCGCTCCGTGCGGCTTCCTAATCCGGATACAGGTAAACTGGATAAGATTCTCCGGTGCGCTTGAAGCCAGCTTTTTCATATAATGCAATAGAAGACAAGTTGTCTTGTTGGGTATTAACGGTGACGCGCTGAGCGCCTCTTCGGGAGAATTGGGTTAATGTATCCCCCAACAAAACGGATCCGATGCCGCGGCTCTGGTAGGGTGGCTGGGTTGCCAGACGAGCTAGGTGCCCACCCGTCTGTGTGCCGGTACTGATTTGATAAGCGACAATCGTTCCGTCCAATTCGGCGACCGAGGCAAGGACCGCCTGGCGAAAAGCAATTTCAAGGGAGGCGTATGAGTTATGCCAGAGGGGTGCAAACGCAGCAGCATCGAGGATCTCAATCGATGGTAAATCGTCCAGCATCATAGGACGGATGCGCACCGCGGGCGATTCGCGGATTGGCGGCAGGCGGTCTCGCTCCCAGGAAAGCATAATCACCTGGTTGGTCAGAATAAACTGACTGGCGATAAGTAACTGCCGGAACCAATCTTGAAGTGGAATTGCGGCGATCCCAATCTTGGGTAGCTGTTTCAGGAGTTGGCAAGCCTGGGACCACAAAGCAAACCAGGCTTCGGCCATCTCCCCTTCAGAATCAACGGCAAATAAACGGATCCAGGCGACATCCGGGGGATCTGGTGGACAGGCCAGAGCGGCGACCAGCTGTTGGCCGCGTTCTGCAATCAGGTAGGGATGGCAATCGATCCAATCCAGAGGAAGTCGCCAGTCAAGGTGGCGGTGGACGAAGGTTTCGAAATGGATCAAATTCGCTAACCGCTGGCGGTCTTTGCCGTTGGCGGTGCGGATGGAGAGATTAATTTGAGTTACCTTTCTAAAGAGTAATTTCCAAGAGACCTTCGGCGACTGTCCGGAGTTTCTCAACAGACATTTCGCTCAAACGTTGGGCGAGTTCTAAATACGGTCGATTGACCGGTTTGCTGATAAAGTCCTGCAAATCTGGGGATAGCTCGGCAAAATACTGCAGCGCATGTTGTTGCCTGATCCAGGTGCCGATCGGCCCACGGCTGTCCTGGAAATCTTTGATCGGACGATTGACTGCGTTGGCTAACACTTCTAATTCAGGCAAGGGGATCGGTTGCTCGCCAAGTTCATAAGATTCGATCATTTCTTCTGTAATCCCAGCTCGATCAGCCACATCCTTCGGCGAAAGGCCGGCTTCCAGGCGCGCCTGACGGAATAATGCCCCGATGATATGGTTGCGCAGGCGGAGTAAGCGAAGCGGATTGTCGCTCGGAGTTTCGGGTTTGCTCGCGGATGCGATCTCGCGCCCCCAAAAATGGGCGAGAGGGGTCTTTAAGTAATAAGCCAGTGCCTCCAGCTCGGGGAGCGTGGGTGAGGTCTCTCCACGCTCATAGGCTTCGAGGGTTGAACTCGAGGCGCCGATCGCCTGGGCACATTCCTCTAAACTCTTTCCAGCTGCCAGGCGCGCGCCGCGGATTAAAACGCCAATCTTTTTTGTGCGGATCGTGATTGCTATCGGACGGGTTTCCATGAGCATACCTGTTAATTTTCGATCTTTAATATGGAGGCATTGTGTAGCCCAGGCCGGAGCGCGTGACAATGTGCTGGGGATTGCGGGGATCATCTTCCAATTTTTGGCGCAATCGAGAGATGCTCACCCACAGGATTTCCTTATCCTCCCGGTATTCTGGCCCCCATACGTTGACCAGCAAGTCTTCGGAAGTGAGGATATTGCCCAGGTTATGAACAAATTGCAGCAGCAGGCGGTATTCGGTTGCAGAAAGAAAGACCATTTTCTCGTCTTTGAAGACTTCCGCCCGAGCCAGGTCGATTTGTAAATTACCATGATTGAAAACTGCTTGCTGAAATGTGCTGCCGGAGACTATTGCCCGCCGTAAGACAGCCCGCACACGCGCCAAAAGTTCGGTAGCAGAGAATGGTTTGACGATATAATCGTCGGCACCGACGTCCAGGCCTCTGACTCGATCCTGTTCTTCTCCCTTGGCGGTGACCATAATGATCGGGACATTGGAGAATTCTCGGATTCGCTCACAGGCGGAAAAGCCATTCAGGCCGGGCATCATCACATCTAACAGCACCAAATCGGGCTGCTTTTCAGCGACGATTTCGACAGCATTTTGTCCATCGTATGCTTTCAGCACTTGATACCCTTCCGTCGTCAAGTTTGCTTCCATCAAGCGGACATAGCGTGGTTCATCGTCGACTACGAGAATGCGGGTGGTCATGAGTTTGCCTCCTCAACCGTTCAGATAGTTTTGGGTTCGTCTGGTTTATGCTCGTTCAATGGCAAGTAGATATTGAAAGTAGTCCCTTCTCCCACGGAGGATTCAGCAGTGATCTCACCTCCATGGGCGTGGATAATGCGCCGGCAAATAAATAACCCAAGACCGCTCCCGCGAACAGACCGGTTTTTTTCGGGTACGCGATAAAAGCGAGAGAAAATATTGGATAGGTGGGCTGGAGTGATCCCAGGACCGTTGTCTCGCACGGCAATATGCGCCTTTTCACCCTCTGTTTCTAAGCTGATCGTCACTTTCGAACCTGGTGCGTATTTTACTGCATTGCTGAGCAGGTTGTCGAAGACTTGTGCCAGGCGGGTCGGGTCTGCCTGGATAAACAAGTCATCCGCTTCCAGTTGAACCTCAATAATCAAGTCTTCATCGAAGGCCCGGGCGCGCATAGGGAGGTCCCGGAGCATCGTATCCAAACGCAGCGGTTGGAATTCCATGCGCAAGGTACCAGATTGAAGGCGGGAAGAATCCAGCAGGTTATCGATTAATTCTCCCAGGCGATCGGCTTCTTCGTCAATGATCGTCAAGAACTCGCGGCGGTTGGCCTCACCCCAGGTGGTGTCGTCTCTGAGCAGCGTGGTCGCATAGCCTTTAATAAAGCCCAGCGGAGTACGCAATTCGTGAGAAACTGTAGAGACGAAATCGTCTTGCAGGCGCTCTAATTGCCGTTCAGCCTCCAGACGTGAAAGGCGGGTTACTAAATGCCCATGTTCACACAGTTGGGCTACGTGCGCGGCGATATATTCAGCCAGGTGCGTATGCTCCGGTGTGAATNGAGGACCTCCATACCGAACGAAGACCAGGGAGCCAATGCGATGGTAGCCGACAACCAGGGGGAGGCCCAGAAAATAGCGGGCGTTCATCCGATCCTGGTTNATGTCGCCGCTGATTTCATTTNGAACGGCAATCTGTCCGTGACTCAGCACTTCAATGGCAATCGACTCGCCCCATGCCAGGTCAGATTCAGAGTTGCGACCCCGGCCAATCGCCCGCGCATACGAAGGTTCCAGACTGTCCGCTTGTTGCTGAAAGTACAGAACGACATTATCAAAGATGAATACCATCCTGGCAATGCCGATGATCTCATCCAGGCTGGCATCCAGCTCGGTCGCTCGAGTCACGACCCGGCTGATTTCATATATTGCCTCTAATTCTTGGGAATTCAGGCTTCCAGCTTCAGTGAGTTCTTCAGACATGGTTTTGATTTGCGATGCGGAGGGTGAATTCGAACTGCGAGCCTTTCCCCGCAGAGCTGCTGACTTCTACCCTTGAATTGTGGGCCTCCAGGATGCGGCGAACCATTGCCAGGCCCAGGCCTGTCCCAGGATAGCGCCGGGTGACGGAACTGTCGAGTTGGTGGAAAGGCTCAAAGATTTCAGATATGCGTTCTGCCGGGATACCGATCCCGCTGTCTTTCACAACGACAGCCACCCAATCGTTATTCTGTCGAGCGTCAATGGTTACGTTTCCACCAGGAGGGGTGAACTTAATGGCGTTATCCAGGAGTTGGGTTAANACCCATTCGATTTTTTCTTTGTCTGCGAGCACGCGAGGCAGGTCATCTGGTAGGGAAACGTCCATTGAAATCTGTTTAGAGCCGGCTTTCGAGACTGATTTCGAAGCAGCGATATCGATCAATTCATTTAGCTCGAATGAGCAGAGTTGAAGGCTGAGTTCGCCGCGCGCTACCAGGGAGAACTGGATCAGGTCATCGATCAACTTTTCAAGGCGAGCCTCAGCCCGTTTGAGTACCTGAAGAGCATCGAGTTGGAGGGGAGTGAGCGGTCCCAGGCTATGATCGGACAGGATATCCAGGTAGCCTTTGATATGGGTCAAAGGCGTGCGCAATTCATGCGAGACGCTGGAAATAAAGTTAGACTTGAGCTGATTGAGTTCAGTCAGCCTGTCCAGGGCGCGCTGCAGGTCTGCGGTGCGTTCTTCGACCCGCTGCTCGAGTTGGCGGTTGGTTTCCTGCAAGGCAGATTGTAATTCAATGATCTGCTCCGTGACAACCTCATCGAGTGCGGCGCGGTCGATCAGGCCGAGTTCGACCAGAGCCTGGCCGATTAATAAGGGCTTTCCCTTGGCTGCTTTCTCGCGCTGGAACCTGAGGGCTAACTGTAAGTCGGCGGGAAGGAGCAGCTCTTTCTCGATCAAGTAATCGCCTAAACGCGGAACGAGCGCCTCGGGGCTAATTATCATACCGGTAGGCATGGGTACGGAAGGCGAAAAAGCAGATTCAGCCATGGCAGCTGCCAAGGCAAGGTTTACCCCGCAGTTTTCGCATTCTCGCCAGCGTGAATCGACTGGTTGATTGCAACGTGGACAGGTGCTCTGGAAGCTCATGAATACAACTTGTGCAGGCCTATCATTTCCCGATTATATTCTAACCATTTTCTCGACTAATCATATCTCCATTTTCCCCTGAATGCAAGTTTCCGAACCTAGACTTGTAAAGTGATTGTAAGGTAATAAGGTTTGATTATGGTGCATAATCAACTCCAACAGGATGCGAGAACCCGAGCAGCTGGTCTTTCTGACGGGGGCGCGTCAAAGCGGTGGATAGGCAAGAGTCGTTTTATCACTTTGATTGGAAGAGGTAATTTGCGTCAATGAGGACAAATGTGTTGACCAGCGTCTTGGTAATTGATGATGATGTCGCTATGACCGAAATGCTTAAAGCAGTCCTGGAGCCAAAATCGTTTGAAGTGTTGACGGCCCACAAAGTTCAGGAAGGAATTGAGGCCACCCGCCAGTTAAATCCGGATGTGGTTGTTCTGGACTTATATATGCCAGGAACTGATGGATGGCAGGTATGTCGTTCAATCCGTGAGTTTAGCAATGTGCCGATCCTTGTCCTCTCGGCCCTGAATAAACCCGGTGCGGTTGCCCAAGCCCTGGACGAGGGCGCGGACGATTATCTGATCAAGCCAGTACCGAGCGGTGTGTTGGTGGCTCACTTGAAGA
>C687J35503_10000223_pt1 | contig 14327 bp, 14 predicted proteins | sample RifCSP19_3_FD_35503 | JGI IMG/M metagenome (IMG submission 35503)
CGACCGTGGCACCGGAGAGGAGGGTCTCGACGCCCTCGGCCTCGGCGTAGTAGCGGGCGGCGCGGGGGCCAAGGATGGCGGTCCGCGCACCGGAAAGCGTTGCCTGACCGTCCCGCACAGGAAGGCCGTCCAGGAAGGCGGCCTCATGCCCTGGCTCGACACCGACGGCCAGAACGGCCGGCGGCTCGCCGGGGGAGGCAACGCGCGCCAGCGGCATGAAGAGCACGGATGAGCTGGTGAGAGGATCTGCTCCCCTCATGGCCAGGATCGCCTCTGCATCGCTCTCTGGCAACAGGCTGCTCAGCGCCGGATAGGCCTCGGCGTCGGAGTAGCCTTCCACCGCCTGCTGGACAACGATCCTTCCGGACAGGGCCTCGAACGGGGCCCGNACGTCCGGCCCCGCCTCGCCCACGCCGCCCGAGACGCCCAGATAGACCGCGATCACAGCGGCNACACCCAGGCTCGTCAGCGCAGCACGGGCCCAACGGTGCATCAGGGTGTGCACGCCCAGGCCCACAGGAAGGAGGGGATCCCCGAGGTTCCGCTTGCCCTCGGAATGGCTCGAGTCACTCATCGCGCAAGACCTCGATCGGGTCGACCCGGACGGCACGCCAGGCCGGCGCGGCGGCCGCCAGGGCGGCGACGACCAGCCCAAGAGCCAGCACCTCCACCCACCGGGGGAAGGCGAGGTCGAATGTCACGAGGAAGTCACGCAGCAGTGTGAGCGAGACCATCCACCAGATTGGCCAGGCGATCACCATCCCGGCGAGCGTTAGGAGAGAGGCCTGCACCACGACATGGGCGAGGACGTTCCAGCGCGTGGCGCCAAGGGCCCGCAGCGTGGCGATCTCCCGTCGCTGCTCGGAGACGGCAATCAGCAGGACGACGGCCAGGATGATCGCCACGCCGCTGAGAACCATCGAGTTGATGCCCCGGAAGAAGATGCGGTACGTGTTGATGATGCGGCTGACGTCCTCGATGAGATCGCCGGCGGCCCGGATCTGGAGGTCTGGGAACTGGGCTTCGATGGCATGTTGAACTTCCGTGATTTCGGCGGCCGGCTCAACCGCCAGCATGACACCGGAGACCCCCTCGGGGAGAGAGACGAGCGCTTGGGCAGTCGCCAGCGGCATCAGTACCGCTCCGTCGTAGAGCCAGGACGCTTGCTCCAGGAATCCGGCGACCGTGAAATCCTGCCCCAGAACGCGGATGGACTGACCGAGGGTGAGTGAGGCCGACCCTGCCTGCGCGGCGTAGTAGCGGGCGGCCTCCTCTCCAAGAATCAAGCTGTTCTCGGACGAAAGGCTGGCTTGGCCCGACCCCACCCTCACAGTGCCGAGAAAGGCGCCCTCGTGCCCGGGCTCGATGCCCACCAGGAGGGCGGCCGGCGGGCCATCGGGGAGCGTTGGCCGGGCCAAGGGGAGGAAAAGCACTGCCGAGCTGAATGGGCGATCGAGGCCGGGCGAGGAGAGGAGGGCCTCGGCCGTGCTGGCCGGCATACTGCTGCTGAACGACGGGAAACCCTCGTTCTCGCCCGGGCGGGCCATCGGTTGCTGCACCACGATTCGGCCCCCCATCGCCTGCAGCTGCCGATCGAGATCCTCTTCGTAGGCGGCCAGCGTGCCGGCCAGGGTGATATACAACTGGCCGGCGAGGGCCACGCCCAAGACCGTGAGTGCCGACCGGGCGGCACGGTGCTTGAGGCTTCGCAGCGCAACGTCCCACAATGGGATCAAGGAGGCTCCACAGACCGGATGAGTGGTCCGCCGTCTCACACCGCGTTGGCGCGGCGAGGCGTGTGATTCTACACAGCCTTGGATTCTGCGCCTGGTGTTGTTCCGTCTCGGGGTCCCGGGCCCTTGCACGTCCTGGGCCGCAGGGGCATGGCGGTCTGTGGTCGCGAGCGGATTCCTCGTCTACAATGAAGCCCCCGAACCAGGAGGCCCGTGATGTGGCTTGACCCGTTCTTCACCTCCGACTGGCTGCAGGATCTCCTTGCCACGATCCTCACCTTCGCCGTGGCGCTCGGATGGCTGCGCCTGATGGACGCGCTGGCGCACCGCGGCTGGATCGAGCAGCGCCTCAGCCGCAAGATCATCCACATCGGGACGGGCCCGCTGTTCGTCTTGTGCTGGAACCTCTTCAGCGCCGCGCCGGCCGCTCGCTGGCTTGCGGCGCTCGTCCCCTTCGCCATCACGGCCCAGTTCTTTGCCGTCGGGATGGGCTGGATGAAGGACCCGGCCGCCGTGCAGGCGATGACGCGCCACGGCGATCCCCGCGAGATCCTGCGCGGCCCGCTCTACTACGGGATCGTTTTTGTGTTGTGCACGATCCTCTTCTGGCGTCACTCGCCGGTGGGGATCCTCGCCCTGATGCTCATGTGTGGTGGAGATGGGCTCGCCGACGTCGTCGGGCGGCGCTGGGGAAAGACCAGGCTGCCCTTCAACCCCGGGAAGAGCTGGGCCGGCTCGGCGGCAATGCTCGCGGGCGGCTTCGCCTTCGCCTTCGGTTTCGTGGCGCTGTTCAACGCCTTCGGCAACTTTATCCCCCCTCTGGACCTCGGGCGGGCCGCGCTCTCGGTGGCCATCATTTCCCTGGCGGCAACGATGGTTGAGGCGCTGCCCCTCGCAGACATTGACAACCTCACCCTGACAGCCACCGGCGTCTTGCTCGGCCTCTGGCTTTTCTGAGAACTGCGGCGCAACTCAAGGAGCCATCCTCCAATGACATCGGACCACACTTACTTTGCCGATCTGATGGGTGAGATGGGGGATATCCCGGCGGACAGCATCGTCAGCCGGACGCTCTACAGCGACGATGAGCTGAAGGTGATCCTCTTCGGTTTCGCCCCTGGGCAGGAGCTCTCGGAGCACACGGCTTCGATGCCGGCGGTGATCCACATCCTCGAAGGGAAGGCGCGCCTCACCCTCGGTGGTGACCCCCGCCCGGCCGTGCCGGGGACCTGGGCACGCATGCCGGCCGGGATGCGGCACAGCATCCACGCGGAGACGCGTCTGGTCATGCTGCTGCTGCTCTTGAAGGCCGGAGAAGGCTAGCGCCTTTCAAGAACCGGCGTGTCGAGCAAGGGCCCCGCATGAGCGCGGGGTTGGGTGTCGACACCGGCTAAAGCCTCGGCTCCGTAGGCGGACCCGGAGTCGAGGCTTTAGCCGGCCTTTGGGCCTGCGGGCTCGCACAACGGTCCCGACGTGAGCCGCCCGCCGTCGCCGGGAGGACTGCTTTCACTCTCCGCCAGCCTAGTGGGCAAGGCAAGCGTCCGCTTGTGGTAGTTGGGCGGGTTGGCTCCACCGTCTAGAGTTGGGCCGCTCCGTTCCCTTCTCCGGATTCAGATGCGCCAGCGGCGACCGCACGGCTTATCATCCTAATGACCTGTGAGGTGACGTTGATTGGGTACAGATGGACTTGTGGATGATCATGGGGGAAGACACGGAAGACCTCGTCCGCGAAGGCCTGACCGATTGTTGATACATTCTTGAAATCGAGAACTATCTCTCTGAACCTTTCGAACCTGGAGAGGAGTCGCTTTGCCTGGGACCTGGAAACCAAGTTCTCATCACCATACCGTGCGAGCACCACAGGGACGTGAGTCTTCGAGAAGCCGAAATTGCCATCACTGGAGGCGAATCGGTCAAAGATCTCTTGAGTTGTCCATTCTGAAGAGGGGCTGATAACCATCGATACCATCGTCCCAGCGGACTGGTCTTCATCCTCGAGAAGCCAGTCATCGCCCTGTTCTTTGTGTGCGAAATAGAGCTTCCCTGAAAGGATGGAGAACCGATCGAACATCCTCGATGCGAAGAATATGCCTTCGCCCGTGTGGCGTTTTGGATCAGTTGTCAGCTTACCCTTCGCGAGCTCAAGTATCGCGTCCCGTGGGTCGGGCAGGTTGAAGGCTTTCTGTATCTTGTTGAATACTCCGACCCCGGAGTCCGCGACGCGGATTCTGATCCTGTGCGGGGAGTAATCCAGCATCGCCACGGCTCTTGGGGACTCTGAGTGGTCGATCGCGTTCCTCAGCATCTCGGTGAACCCGTACTGGCAGATCCCCAACACGTTCTCGCGAACACCTTCGAGAGCCGGTCGTATGCTTTGGCGCCAGATGACGTGTTCCTCGAGGTCGGGCGAGATGATGAGCGATAGCTCGACCTTGGCAATGGGGACTACTGTGTACCGCCTGTCCCGCGTCCTGCCTTGAACCGCGATCTTGCCTTCGGCCAGAAGACTCCTGACGTGTCGCAAGACTGCTTGCCTCGTAACAGCGAAGTGCTTGGCGGTTTCAGTGACAATCCCTCGCGGGTTGTCGTCGATACCTTGGAGCAAGTAGGCGCGGATGTCCTGGGGCCTTCGGCGAGGAACTGTCAACGAAGCATCTCCAGATTGTAAACTTGGTTGCCGTGGATTGTAAACTAGGGAGGGCGCCATTGTCAAGCGGACGAGGACCTGCAGGTAGCCCGGCCCCGCCTGACCACAGGTTGTGTCGAAGCAGGAGCGTGGCTAAGGAGCGGCGATCGGCAGGCTGACGGTGAAAGTCGTCCCCTTGCCCTCGGCGCTCTGAACGCGGATCATCCCCTCGAAGGTCTCCACCAGACGCTTGACAATGCTCAGCCCGAGGCCGGTGCCGGTGATCCCGGAGCGCTTGGCGTTCCCGGCGCGGAAGAACTCCTCCCACAGATGTGGCAAGTCTTCGGCGGGGATCCCCATCCCCGTGTCGGCCACCGTAACGACGACGCCGGTGGGCTGACGGGCCACCTGCACGGTCACCCGGCCGCCCTGAGGGGTGTACTTGACGGCATTGCCCACCAGATTGCCGAAGATCTGGCCGAGCCCGTCGGGCGTGGCCCGGACGAGGATCGCCTCGGCGGGGGCCTCGAAGGCCAGGCGGATCTGCTTCTCGCCGGCCTCTTGGGAGACGAGATCGATCGCGTGTTGCACCGCTTCCTGCACGGGGATCGCTCGCGGCGGCTCCTGGAGCTCGGCGGTCTTGCTGGCCGCCAGCGCCAGCAGATCGTGAATGAGCTCCATCAGGTTCTTGAGCCTCGTCTCCACCCGATCGAGGATCTCTCGCTGCTGACGGGTGAGTTCCCCGGTCATTCCCTGGATCAACACCCGCAGCAGGCTCTGAGCTCCGCTTACCGGCGCCCGAAGCTCGTGGGTGACCGTGCGAACGAAGAGGGCCCGCGCCCGGTCGGCGTTCTGAAGCGCCTCGTGAGCCAACGCGTTCTCGATGGCGATCGCACCCTGGCGGGCGATGGCGAGGACAAAATCGACGTCGGCCTGGGTAAAGCGATCCGGTCCCTCGGCATACACACGCAGCACGCCGAGCGTCCGGGAACGCCCGCTGATTGGGACCACCAGGATGCTGCCGATGCCCTCGGCGGCCACCTCCTTCGGGTATTGGATCCGCGGGTCTCGCGGCGCGTCGTGAACGAGGATCGCCTGGCCGGCCATGGCTTCGCGGTCCAGGGGGCTGCGCGAGAGCTTCACCAGCCCTTTGTTCTGATAGGCCTCGCTCAGCCCGTAGGCCGCCACCATGGGGATATTCTCCCCGGTTTCGTCGAGGATGCGGATCGAGGCCCGCCGGACCTGCAGCGCGATCGCCGCGCTCCGGGCCAGGTGCTGCAAGACGTTCGGCAGGCTGAGGGTGGACGATACGGCCTGGCTGGTCTGGAGCAGCGCGGTCACCTGCCGTTCGGTCTCGCGGACGCGCGACATCACCACCGCGACGAGGTGAACCGTGGCGAAGGCGACGATGGCGAAGAAGGCGATCTGGGCACCGACGTAGACCGGATCGCGATGAAGGGCGGGCGAGAGCGTCGGGATGACGGTGTAGTGGTGGAGGATCTGGGCGCTCTCCAGCCCGGCGATGACCGCCAGCGCCCCGCTGCCCAGGGTGGCGTAGACGTAGGGAGAGGGCCCCGGGAGCAGGATCGTCACTATCACCATGTGAATGACAAAGATCGAGATCGCCGGGCTGGTGATGCCGCCGGTCAGGTGGAGGAAGACCGACATGCTCAGCCAGTCGAGCACCACCTGCAGGACCACGAAGCGCTGCAGGCGTCGCAGCTGCGCGGCTGAAGCGTCGGCGTGAATTCTTGGCCCGAGCCAGGCGAGGATGGCGTTGTAGAACAGAATCGCGGCGCCGGTNAGGTAGAGCGGGCCTTCGGGGAGNGACACCCGGAGCAGACGCGCCNNNAGCGCGGTCAGGAGGATCACCAGGGCGCCGGCGACCCAGCGGGTGAGGATCAGGCGGGCGCTGGCCAGCGCCACATCGCGGGGGAGATGNTCGTTGAGCGAATTGGAGGCGAGGGGATGCTCGGCCACGCGGGCTCGGTCCCTCCGGCGAGCAGGTGAGAGGTGCCGGGGCTAGCGCTTCTNNAGCAGCGCCCCGACCTTCTTCACNAGGACATCCGGGTCGATGGGCTTATCGACGAAGTCATCTACCGGCAGGTAGTCTTGCTCCGGGCCGAAGCGCAGCGGCGTGGTCGTATGAATGGCGGTGAGCATCAGGATGGGGATGTGGCGGTAGGCGGCGAACTCCGCTTCGGGCTCGCGGCTGCGCAGCTGAGTGCCAGTTGGAAGCCTTCGGTGGTCGTGTCCATCATCACGTCCAGGATGATGAGATCCGGCTTCTCCGCCTTGATCTTCCTCAGCCCCTCCGTGCCCGTGTTGGCCGCCAGCACCTGGTGCCCGGCGCCTTCCAGGCAGAGTCGGGTGGCAAGCACCATGTCCGGGTCGTCATCAATGACGAGGATTCTCGCCATGGTTCCCTCTCATCCAGCCCGCCCGGCAGCCGCGAGGCTGCCGATCTCGTTTCTGATCGCGCGGCCCACTTTCGCCACCGCGGCGCGCACCGGCCGGCTGATCCCAGCCGACCAGCCGCACTCCAGGGGTTGAATTCCATACACCGTCACGGATTCCGGGATCACCCCCAGCGCCGCCCCCAGGACGAGCGCCTCCGCCAACCCCGCCTGATGAACGGAGGTGGGTTCCCGTCCGCCTCCGCCGGAGGCCTCCCGGCAACCTAGGAAACCGTGCCGGTCCACTCCGATCCGGGCCCACTCGCCGGGGCGGCGCCCCATCTCGGCGGCGTCGATGATGATAGCACGTTGGTAGCCTTGAAGCAGCAGGGCGGTCTCCAGCCCGGGCGTGCCACCGTCGACGAAATCCACGTCCTGCGGAACGGGGGCGCCAGCGGCCAGCTCGCGGAGGATCTCCGCCCCCACCCCGTCGTCGCCGCGCAGCGGGCTTCCCAGCGCGAGCACCAACGTGCGCCCGCGCCGTTCGGGGAGGAGCGAGCCCGCACCCCGCGCCGGGGATTCACACAAAGCGGACATCCAGCATGTGGGTCGAACACGAGATGCAGGGGTCATAGGCGCGCACCAGCATCTCGAGCGAGAGCGTGATCTCCTCCGGCCTGCGGTCGAGGAGGGTGGGGACAAGTGTCCGCATATCGGCTTCGATGTTGTTCAGGTTTTGCCCGGTGGGGATGATGCAATTGGCCGAGGCCACCTTCCCGTCTTCGATCACGTAGTTGTGGAATAGGGCTCCGCGCGGCACTTCGCATGCCCCGACCCCCTCCCCGCTGAGCCGCGCCGGCTTGGCGGGCTCCTCCCAAACGACGCCGCGTTCCAGAAGTTGGTCGGTCAGGCGGATGGCGTCTTCCAGGCAGTGCACGATCTCCACCACCTGAGCAACGGTGATGCGGTAGGGGTTGGTGCATCCCGGCTTCAGCCCCAGGGCCGTGGCCGCCGCTTTGGCCTTCATGTGCAGCTTANCGTGGTTGATATTGAAGCGGGCCAGGGCGCCCACCATGTACTCGCCCCGCTTGTGACGTGTGCGCTTGGCGGTGGAATGGCGGACGAGCGTCTCGTTTGTGATCTTGCGATAGTCTTCCACCGCCCACGCCCCGCCGTCGCTGCTGGCGATCTCGCCGTCGATGAAGCAATACTCGTCATCTTTGCGCAGAGCGATGTATTCCGTCTCGCGATCGAAGGCCGGGAGGCGGAGCATCTGAAAGAGCTCGACGGTGGCGTCGACGTCGGCGCGGGCGGCCTCCAGGCGGGCGCGCAGCTGCTCGAGGTCGGAGGCCGAGGGGTAGTGGGTGAAACCGCCCACGGTGAGAGCGATCGGGTGAGTGTGGCGGCCGCAGATCGCGGCGCACAGATCGCCGGCTAGCTTCTTCATGCGCAAGGCGCGCCGGACGACCTCGGGATGGGATTTGGCCAGGGGCACGACGCTCCCCACGCCGAGCGCATCCGGCGCGACGAGCATGTAGGCATGCAGGATGTGGCTGTCGAGCATCTCCCCGTGGAAATTCAGCTTGCGCAGCCGGACGGTCTGCTCGCTGAGAACGACGCCGAGGGCCTTCTCCGTGGCGCGGAGCGAGGTTGTGGCGTGGCCGACGGCGCAGATGCCGCAGATCCTCGAGGTGAGGTGCGAGGCTTCGCTGTAGGGGCGGCCGCGGAGCATGGCCTCGATGAAGCGCGGGCTCTCCACGATCTCCAGGTCGCACTGCTTGAGCACGCCGTTCTGGACATCGACGACGATGTTGCCGTGACCCTCGACGCGGGTGATGTGGTGGACGTCGATCCTAACGCTTGGCTGTGCCATCGCCGGCCGCCTCCATCGCCATGGTCTGATACGTCAGGAAGAGGGTGAGCTTGGCGAGGGTCTCGTCCGGGCTCAGGTGATGCTCGGCGAGAACCTGCTTGAGCGAATCGAGGTTGGGGCTGGGGATCAGGCCCCGGCAGCCTTCGCATCCGTCGCCGTAGGTCGGGCAGATCGCGTCGCAGCCGGCGCGGATGATCGGGCCCAGGCAGGTGCGGCCGCGCAGGTAGACGCACACGTTTTCCTTGAGCTTGCACTCGACACATACGGGTTGGTCCGGGATCTGCGGGGCACGGCCTTGCAGCAGGGCCTTGACAGCCCGAATGAACTCATGACGGTCGATGGGACAGCCGGGGAGGAAGGCATCCACGGGGACGACGGCTTCGATGGGGCGGGCCGGGTAGGTGTCATACCAATCGGCCTTGTCCCCGTAGACGGCCTGCCGGACGTCGGCAAGCTCATGGCGGTTGCGGATCGTGTTGATCCCGCCGAGATGCGCACACGCTCCCAGCGCCACGACGAGCTGGGCCTTCTCGCGGATTTCCTTGAGGGCCGCTTCGTCGCCCGGGCGCGAGCAGGCGCCCTCGACAAAGGCGACGGCATAGCCCTCTCCTTTTTCACTCATCGCCTCCCGGAAGCGAACGATCTCGACGGCCTCGAGCAGCTCGGGGGCGGTCTGGAGCGAGTCGACTACCGTGAGCTGGCAGCCTTCGCAGCTTGTGAACTCGAAGAAGGCGACCTTCGGCCGGGCCATTAGAGCGCCTCCTCAAGATGCTTGATCTCGGCGTAGGAGAAGGAGGGCCCCGATTGGCAGGTGTAGAGATGGTTGATCTGGCAGTGGCCGCACTTGCCGACGCCGCATTTCATGCGCCGCTCCAGGCTCATCCAGATGTTGCCCTCCGAGATCCCCTTGCCGAGAAGCTCCATCAAGACGAAGCGATACATCACCGGCGGGCCGATCGTGATCGCCACGGTGTTGCGAGCGTGCACCTCGATCTTGGGGAAGAGGGTAGTGATCACGCCGACGTTGCCTTTCCAGTCGCCTTCGGCGCGATCCACGGTGAGGTGGATTTCGATGTCGCCGCGCTTCTGCCATTCGGCGATCTCGTCCATGAAGAGCAGCTCGGAAGGCAGCCGCGCCCCGTAGAGCAGGATCACCCGGCCATAGTTGCCGCGCTCATCGAGCACCTGGTTGATCAGCGAGCGCAGCGGCGCCAGGCCGAGGCCTCCGGGGGCGAAGAGAATATCCTTGCCGCGGAAGCCTTCGTAGGGGAACCCGCGCCCGAACGGGCCGCGAATCCCCAGCGCGTCCCCCGGCTGGAGCTGATGGAGCACGCTCGTCAGGTCGCCGGCGCGGCGGACGCAAAGCTCGAAGAATCCGTTGCTCCGGCTCGGCGACGAAGAGATGCTGATCGGCGCCTCGCCCACCCCGAGCACCGACACCTCGACGAATTGCCCCGGGCGATGGCCCAGCGACAGGCCCTCGGGAAGCTCGATCCGCATGAGCTTCTCGAGCCTGGTCATCGGCCGGACGTCGAGGATGCGGGCCGGCGAGGGCAGGTAGATCGAGGGTTCGGCCAGGCGATCGCGGAGGGTGGTCGTCATGCCTGCGCCTCCTTCCTGCCTCCGTTGGCATGCCGGCGGTAGAGCTCGTTGAACGTATCCACCGGGGTGATGTGCACCAGGCAGGCCTGGGCGCAGCGGCCGCAGCCGACGCAGCCCAGGAGCCCGAAGGCGTCAGTCTGATACTTGCCTTTGCGGAAGAATCGGTGGCGTTGGCGATTGGCGCGGCTGGCCCGGAAGTTGTGGCCGCCGGCGACCGTGGCAAATTTGTCGAGCTGGCACGAATCCCAGATACGGGCCCGCCTGCCGGCGCTCAAAGTGAAATCCACCTCGTCGACGACGTTGAAGCAATAGCACGTGGGGCAGACGTTGGTGCACATGGCGCAGGCCAGGCAGCGCTCGCCGAGCTCGGCCCACAGGGAGCTGTCATAGGAGACGGAGAGCAGGCTGGGGAGCTCGGTGACGTCGAAGTCGAGCCGCATCGGGAAACGCGGCCACTTCTCACTCATCACCCGGCTGACGCGCCGGTAATCCTCTGGGGTCCCCTCCCTCGCCGGCCGGAATTTCGTCAGGAGGGACTCGCCCTTCTCGGTTCCTGCGTCCACGGCATAGGCGTCGCCGAGATCGGTCAGATGCAGATCGAAACCCTCGGTGACGCTGAGCGTGCCCATGCTCTTACAGAAGGACTCGGCCATGCACGGCTGAAGGCACTCGATCGAGACCAGGATCGTCTTTTCCCGGCGGGCGCGGTAGTGCTGGTCGGCGTAACCCTGGTCGAAGACGCGATCGAGAAGGTGGATCGCGTGCAGGTCGCAGGTGTGCAGACCGAGGACGACCGTGGGCTGTGGATCGACCAGGGCCTCGAGCCGCCGGCCCCCTTCGGCGAAGGCGAGCAAGTCTTCGCGCTGGGGGAAGAGATACTTCTTGGGAGGGATCACCGTCGTCGGGTAGGCCAGGTCGAGCTCGGCGGCGGAGCGGATCTCACCGAAGATGTGCCGTCCGTGCAAGGGCTTCGGCCCGACGACCCGATAGCCCGCCGACATCCGGTCGATCCAGTCCGGCAGCGACGCCTTGGGAAGCACTTTGAAGCTCATCGATGCCTTGGCTCCATTCTTTGAAGGGCTGTCGTCCCGAGGGAGTTTCATCGGGGCACCCTCCCAGTCTAGCGCCTGGCTCCTCCCAACTGACCTAACACACATCATCCTATTCTTGCGAAATGTGTCACAAAGGGAACTGAGTGGTAGGGGATTGGGGCGGCGACGGTACACCGACGCCTAGCGAAAGGCCCTGGAGGGCGAGGGCCACCGCCCGCCTCAGAATCGCCGGCCCTGGTGGCGCCTGCTCCACGGGATCAAGCCGCGGCCCGGAAGGCCGCAGTGCCCGGCCGGGGGCGGCGCGCTTGACTCGCTCCACCTTTGGGGGAGAATCAGCCGCATTCGCTCCCAACGGAGCGGCGCCTGCCACAGGGGCAGCCCCGTCTTCGCCTTGCCGCGGCGTGATCGCCGGGCCACGCCCAACTCAGGAGAAACCGGGATGAAGGTGATCCTCGTCCTTTCCGACGCGCTGCGCGATGATGTGGCTGCCGAGCGCATGGGCTACCTGGGCCACCTGGTGGAGGCCCGACTGGCGAGCCGTTACACGGTGATCGGCGAGCTCCCCTCGCTCTCGCGGCCGGTCTATGAGACCGTCCACACCGGCCTCACGGTCAGCCAGCATGGCGTGGTAAGCAACGACATCGTCCGGCGCTCGATTGTCCCCAACGTTTTCGACCTGGCCCGCTCCTGGGGAAAGCGGACGGCAGCGGCGGCCTACTACTGGATCTCCGAGCTCTACAACCGCGCCCCTTTTGATCCGATCAACGATCGCGAGGTGGACGATGAGACTCTCCCCATCCAGCATGGGCGCTTCTATATGGAAGACGCCTACCCCGACCGAGAGCTTTTCCTCACCGCCGCGCTGCTCGTGCGCCGCTATGCGCCGGACTACCTCTTGATCCACCCCATGGGAATGGATTACAAGGGCGAGACCTTCGGCGCAGATAGCCCCGAATACCGCAATCACGCCACCCGCCAGGACATGATCCTCTCCAACCTGATTCCGGAATGGCTCGGCATGGGATATGCCGTCCTCGTCACGGGCGATCATGGCATCAACAGCGACCACACGCACGGCGGAACGACGCCGGACGTCCGCAACGTCCCCCTCTACATCGTCCGCCCCGGCGCCTGGGGCCATGGCGACACGAAAACAGTCCTCTCCCAACTGCAGATCGCGCCGACGATCTGCCAGCTCTTGGAGATCCCCATCCCGGAGACGATGAAGGCGCCCCCGATCACCTAGTGCGGGCCTCTTCTCTCGAAATCCCCATTTTCGACACCGCCGGGTTGCGATCTCGCTGTTTCAAGCGGGCGTAGTTGTCGTAGACTCCGTCGCCCGCTCTCTTTCGCACCCGGGCATTCACGCCCTTCGGCCTCCGCGCCACACCCGCGCGTTTGCCTGCTGTCGCAAACACAAGCCTGGAATACGAATGCCTTGTCAGGTCGCTGGTGGCGTGGAGATTCACCCCTACACAGCCCATCCTGACATGACCTCGGAGACCCCGGGCTCTCGGTGCAGGCGGCTACCCTCCCGGGGCGACGACCACACCGGACTCATCCACAATGATGTATGCTTCTTTTACAAGGGACTTCTCTGGTTCCTTGCTTGGGGGCGAACGGAATGGGCGCTACGGGCCTGCGTGACCGCGAGCTGCAGGCGGCGATGGTCAGGGGAGGGCGGGCATGGAGAGCTTGATCGGCTTGACCGTCGGGGGATACCAGATCCTGGAGCAGATTGGGCGAGGGGGAATGGCCACGATCTTCAAAGCCTACCAACCTTCGCTAGATCGCTACGTCGCCCTCAAGATCCTCCCCCGCCATCTAGCCCAGGAGCCAGGCTTCGAGCAGCGTTTTCGCCGCGAGGCGCGGGCTGCGGCGAAGCTTGAGCATCCCCATATCCTTCCCATCCACGACTTCGGGCAGCAAGGCGACGTGTTCTACATAGCCCTGCGCTACGTCCCGGCCGGGACTCTGAAGGAACGGATGGGGCAGCCCCTGCCGTTCGATTTCATCGCCGGAGTCATCTCGCAGGTTGCGGAGGCGCTGGACTACGCGCACGGGCATGGCATTGTCCATCGAGATATCAAGCCCTCCAACATCCTGCTCGATCGGGGGGATTGGGCACTGCTGTCGGACTTCGGCTTGGCGCGGATCGTGGAAACGACGGAGCAACTCACGAGCACCGGCGTGGGCATGGGGACGCCGGACTACATGAGCCCTGAGCAGGGAATGGGAAAGAAGGCTGATAGCCGGAGCGACGTCTATTCGCTGGGCGTCATGTTGTACGAAATGCTCACCGGACAAGTCCCCTACCATGCGGAAACGCCCGTGGCCGTGGTCTTCAAGCACATCTATGACCCACTTCCCATGCCGCGCGATCTCAACGCGGCTATCCCCGAGAGCGTCGAGCTCGTTGTGCTCAAGAGCATGGCCAAGGCGCCGGAGGACCGCTTCCAGACCGCGGGCGAGATGACCAAAGCCCTTCGAGTGGCGATGAATGGAGGGGGAACGCAGCCGGCGCGGCCCTCCGATCTGGATGCGACAAGGGACGTCGCGCTGGAGGCCCCCTCGAGGGCGAGGCCTCGGGTTGCGCTGCGGCGAGGACTCTGGCTCCTGCCCGCATTCCTACTTGTCGCCGGTATTGGATGGATGCTTGGGCAGTCGTCGACGGGAGACTGGGTGCGAGAAGCCCTGGGCCTGCCGGGGGAGCCAACGCCGGTCCCCACGCTGGCGCCGCTGCCCACAATCGCCCCTGCCTCGAGTGAACCGCCGAGGGAAGCGGGTGTGGGTCCTGGCCCGCAGGCCCACGTGTGCTTGATCACCGACTCCGATGGCATTGACAGCTCCTTCAACGCCACGGCCTGGAACGGTGTTCAGAGCGCAATGGAGAGCCTCCCGGTCGAGGGCGCCTTCATCGAGTCAGCCAACGCCGATGAGTACACGCCGAATCTCGAGGCCGCGATCGACGGGGAGTGCGACCTAATCATCGCGGTGGGGTTCACTATGAGAGATGCCGTTGCGCAAGCCGCAGGAGCACACCCC
>C687J35503_10000226_pt1 | contig 14189 bp, 11 predicted proteins | sample RifCSP19_3_FD_35503 | JGI IMG/M metagenome (IMG submission 35503)
GCTTTGGGTGTATTGATATCATGCGCTCGTAAAATGTCCTTTGCTCTTTGTTTATTTAAACAGTTGCCAAGACACAGCGGCTGATTGCCTGTAAATTCTACTTTTAAAAGTTCAAAAAGACCTGCCATACAATACTCATAAGTAGAAATTCCTTCAACCGATTCGACAAAGTTTAAGATTACATCGGGGGAGTAGTGATTTATTTTTGAAATACTTCTTTCTACATTTCCATCAATGGCAAAAGTTTTTACGTCGGTGAAATATTCTTGAAGTGATTTTTTTATTGAGCTTATTTCCTTACTAAATGCACTCTCAGAAAGATCATTTACTTCATATTGTTTTTCCTCAGGCTTTCCGTTGTATATTGGGAAAACACTCACGGGTGAGTTATAGCAAATTAATATTTTTGAATTGTCTTTCATATCAAGCNGTATCTTTTTGCTGCAACGTAAAGAACTTTATTTATCATTTCAGTATAACTCAATCCAACCGTGCGTGCTGCTTTGGGAAAACATGAGTTGTCTACTGGATTAGGAAGAATTCCGGGGAGAGGATTAACTTCTATAATATTCGGAATATTATTCTTATCAAGACGCAAATCAATACGTGACCAATCTCTGCAGCGAAGTACTTTAAAGGTTTTTAATGCTGTCTCTTTAATTTGGTTTTCAAGAGTATAATCGAGTTTGGCCGGACAGCTAAAAATATTTAATGGTTTTTCCCGAGTATCTAAAATCCATTTTGCTTCATAAGAATAAATTGGAATAAAATCATCCGGGAAATCTTTATAGCTTATCTCAACTATTGGAAGAACTTCGGCATCGCCGTTGTTGCCGATTATCGCTACAGTAAATTCTCTGCTAGGTAAAAATTCTTCAATCAATACCGGTTGATTATATTCATTTAATATTCGTTCTACTTCAAGCATCAATTCATTTTTTTTATTTACAAACGAGGAAGAATAAATTCCTTTACTGGATCCTTCACCGATAGGTTTCACAATCAGCGGAAAGTCCAACTTGATATTATTTAACTGTTCTATCTGATCTATAACCAAAAATTTGGCATTTGGGATTTTGTAGTAAGATAAAATTTCTTTTGTGCGAGCTTTATCCAAGCAGATTGATAAGGTTAAGGGATCGGAACCGCTGTATGGTTTGTTAAGCATATCTAGTATTGCCGGAATTTGTGCTTCGCGGCTTAAACCATTGAATCCCTCGGCAATATTAAAAACAATATCGCATTTAGATTCTTTTAATTTTTCGTAAGCGTTATGATCCGCTTCAATGAGTTCGACAGTGTGGAAGGTTTCAATTGCGTCTTTAACTGCGTTAATGGTTTCCCATGTATCCCATTCTGCAAATGTGTCGGCAGATTTTTGAGGTTGTGTTCCGGAAATATTTTGAATCGGAGATAATTCTTCGATGAAAGCGCCAACTTCTGGTTTAACATTGAATGTAAGAGCAACGTTCAATTGAGCATCACCGAAAAAAGATAAAATAAAAAATCTCCTTTAAATTTATTTTGCAAATATAACTAGTAGTAAAAAGAATTTAATAATATTTTAGAACAAAAATTTAAAACATCAACTCATAAAATACTTTTTACACTCAAAAATATTTTCTGATAAAGAAAATTATTTTTGCTACACTAAATTTGATTTAAAAAATATTTATATGCAACAAAAATATTTTATTTGTGACGACACCCAAAATATTTTTAACGGGAGCAGGAAATAATTTTCGAGATGATTATGCGATGCTTGCGTACTTTAAATTGTTTCGATAATGCTGCAGTAAATTATTTTTAATAATCTGATTGGAGGTATGCTCAAGGTGTGGATCGTTTTCAATTATACCGAAAGCTGCTTTCTTTGCATTGATGATAATTTCTGTATCGTGGATTATATCAACATGTTTTAATTCTGGGAATCCGCTTTGCTTGGTCCCAAAAATATCGCCGGGTCCGCGTAACTTAAGATCTATCTCAGCAACCTTGAAGCCATCTAAGTATTTAACCATGGTTTGCAATCGTACTGCTGATTTATATTTATCAAGCTGAGCAGGGGAGAGGTAATCTGTTTCCAAATTAAGTTTATTGTTGGCTGAAGCATATTCATCCTTTGTTACTAAAATACAATAAGCTTGTTTTTTACCTCTTCCAACCCTTCCTCGTAATTGATGAAGCTGGGATAATCCAAAGCGATGGGCATCATTAATTAAAATAATGTTCGCATCAGGAATATCAATCCCAACCTCAATAACGGTTGTTGAAACAAGAACATCGTATTTTTTTTCTAAGAAGAGGTACATTATTTCTTCTTTTTCCTGCCAGCTCATTCTGCCATGAATTAAACCAATGTTCAGCTCGGGAAGAAAATCTTCTTTTAATCGTTTGAAATATGTTTCGGCAGCTTTAAGTTCAAGCTTTTCTGATTCCTCAACCAAAGGATAAACGATAAAGGATTGATAACCCTCTTTGTACTTATCGCGGATAAACTTATAAATATCGTTAAGCTTTTCATCACCGCGAAGAAGTGTTTTAATGGGAATCCTATTCTTCGGCATTTCATCAATTATAGAATTATCAAGATCACCGTAGACGGTCATAGATAATGTTCGCGGAATAGGAGTTGCGCTCATGATAAGAACATGAGGTGTTTTACCTTTTGCAAGCAATCTTGCTCTTTGTGCAACTCCAAAACGATGTTGTTCATCAACCACAACCAATCCTAAATTCTTAAAGCTTACTTTTTCCTCAAATAATGCATGCGTGCCGATTATTATATCTGCTTCCTGCATTTCAATGCTTTCGAGTCGCCGTTCTCTCACGGATTTTTTTTGTCCGCCGATAAGAAGCGCAACTTTTATTTCACGAGCCTTATGAATTTCAAAAAGCTTCCTCATCATCTTAGAAATATTTTTTGCATGCTGATCTGCTAAGATTTCCGTCGGAACCATTAGCGCTGATTGGTAACCACTATCAACTGCAATCAGCATTGCAATTAATGCAACGATTGTTTTACCGCTGCCAACATCTCCTTGTAAAAGTCTGTTCATTGGTGATGGCTGCAATAAATCCCTTTTTATCTCACTAAGAACTTTTAGCTGCGCGTTGGTAAGATTGAACGGCAGAGTTTTTAAAAAATTTGCAACGAGATTTGTTTTGATCCCGAAAGAATATCCCTCAAGTTTTCTCTTATAATTCTGCTTACGTAAAGCGACCAGCACTTCAAGATAAAATGCTTCTTCGAACTTAAATCGTTTTGATGCGAGAAATAACTTTTCTTTGCTTTCGGGAAAATGAAAATTCTTTACTGCTTCAANTATGTTTAAAAGTTTATTTGTTTCTAATAAAGATTGTGGAAGATCCTCGGTCAACAATTCAACATAATTTTCGACAGCAGAGTTTAGAATTCTTCTTAAACTTAAATCTCCAAGGTTGGTTGCTTTTAATTCTTTGGGTATTCTGTAAAAGGGAATAATTTTTCCAGTGTTTAAATAGCTAAAAGATTCATCTTCTGTGATTTTATCGAAGTCGGGGTGTGTGAACTGAAGATTTCCATATTTTGAAAGCGATGCCTTACCGGAAACCGCAAAGATATCTCCGACATTAAAAATATTAAAAAAATATTTTGCACCCTGAAACCAAACACATTCAAAAAATCCTGTTGAATCACGAAATTGTATTTTTAAAATTTCTTTGCGATTAAAATATCTTTTCTCTATATCGTCAACTTTTCCAATGATAGTAAGCTCGCCATCATATCCATTCATTAAGTAACCATAAGCTTTGGCAGCAGATAAGGTTGTTGTTCTATCAAGATGTCGTGAGGGAAAATAAAAAAGCAGATCGCGTATTGTTTCAATTCCAATCTTTCGAAACGACTCCGCTCTCTTAGGTCCTATTGATTTGAGGTACTGAATGGATTGATTGAGCGGATTACTTTTTTCTTGCATCATCATAGTTTAAAATAAAGCAAGATGAAAGTATTTACAATGATTACCTCGGAACAAAATGATGTCATTAACTAACCCAGTTCCTTAGTACACTGTTACGATTGTTAGGAACTGGGTTAGTCCCTTTTGAAATGTTGGGACTTCTTATAAGAAAAGATGCCATCTCTCCGTTTTGCGTAAGGTGAGTAAATTAGTATCTATGTGGTGTGTGGAGTGATGGAATTTGATATTTATTTGTCATTTACATTTTGTTTTTGGGAATTTATTGACCCTCCATCTTCATATCGCGTGTCATCAAATCGTTAGTTGCTTTAACAGGGTCTTTATCTTCAAATAAAATTTTGTAAACCTCATTGGTTATTGGTGTTTCAACATTAAGTTTTTTTGACAACTGTGAAGCAGACCTTGATGTTTCAACACCTTCAGCAACCATATCCATTGATTTCAAAACTTCTTTTAATTTTTTACCAGCACCAATCTGTTCTCCTACAAACCTGTTACGGCTGTGCCTGCTCATACATGTTACAATTAAATCACCCATTCCCGAAAGACCTGCAAAGGTTTCTGCTTCTGCGCCTAATGCAACACCAAGACGAGAAATTTCTGCAATACCGCGTGTCATTATCGCAGCTTTTGTATTATCGCCAAACTTAGCACCGTCAATAATTCCTGCTCCTATTGCAATTACATTTTTAAAAGCTCCCCCCAATTCAACTCCAAGTATATCTTTTGATGAATAAACTCTAAAGTAAGAATTTATGAATGAAGATTGAATTGTTCTCGAAGTATCAATGTTTTTTGATGCTGCAACAACGGCAGTGGGAATTCTCCTGCTCACTTCCTCGGCGTGGCTTGGACCTGAGAGCACACCGATTTGAGAGTCATCTAGTTCGGGGAATTCATCTTTTAACATTTTGGACATTGTCATTAAAGATTTATTCTCAATTCCCTTTGCAACACTTACAAGTATTGAGTTTTTTATATCCGAATACTTTGCTTTTTTGATTACGCTTCTTAAAAATTGTGAGGGAACTGCAAGTATGATTAGGTTCATCTTTGCAATTGATTCTTCAAAATCGTGAGTGATAATTATTTCTCCGGGAATTTTTATTCCGGGAAGATAAATTTCATTTACTCTTTTCTTATCTAAAAGTTTTGCGTAGTCTTTTTTATATTCCCAGAGGGTTACATTATGACCGTTATAGTGCAGAATTATTGCAAGAGTTGTTCCCCAACCGCCGGCACCAAGCACCGAAATGTTCATTAGACAAAAGTTTTATTTCTTCTTAGAAAAATTGATTTTATTTTCGTTCCCGTTTAATAAACGGACTACATTTTTTCTATGTGTGAAGATTACAAGCAGAGCCACAAAAATTAAAAACGGTAGAAGTGTATTATAATTTGGAATATCTACGTTGAAAACATTCTCACGAACAATTAATGCTAATGGAACAGCAACAGCTCCAGCAAGTGATCCTAAGGAAATATATCGTGAGAAAGTAACGACAAGTATAAAAACACCAATTGCGATAAGCATATCAACTGTAACAATCATTAAAAGCATACCGAGAGCAGTAGCAATACCTTTTCCGCCCTTAAAACCGGCAAATACTGTCCATATATGTCCGATGACAGCAGAAATTCCAGCAATAATTTGAACGAGAGTGAAATCATCAAACGGTGTTGCGTTCTCAAAAGGGATAGAACCGTAATGAAGTCGTGCAACCACTACCACCGCAAGAACACCTTTAAAAGCATCAAGGAGTATTACTAAAACGCCATGCTTCCAGCCGAGAACACGCATAACATTTGTTCCACCTGCATTACCGCTTCCGTGTTCACGAATATCAATACCTTTTGCAGCTTTGCTTATAATTATGCTTGTCGGTATAGAACCGATTAGGTAAGAAAGAATTATTATTGTCGTTAAAAGAAACATTTACTACCAAGTCTTAAAATTTGTTGCTAAAAGGTAATCATATTAGCCAAAAAACACAATGAAAAACTTATTTGAGTTTATTTTCGTTCCATAATGGAAGAATAATCAACTTATTAGATACAAAATTAAAGTAAGAGATTCGGTTCATTTGGATTTTAAGTGTTTTCGTAAGAATTCTAGGTCATCTTCAGTTGTAATCTTAAAATTACTGATCGAACCAATAACAACATTTATTTTCAATCCCAAATTCTTAATTAACATTGATTCATCAGTTGCATAAAAATCTGCTGCGTAACCTGCTTCCATAGCTCTCATTAAATCCTTGTATCTAAAAACCTGAGGAGTTTGAACATAAAACACCTCTTCACGGTCAACATAAGAATCAACAATATCTGTGCCCTTTACCAAAGTGTCTTTTGCTTTAATACAAACAAGTGCATTGCCTTTTTTGTTGGCAGTTAAAATTGCATTGGTAAGTACTTTTTGCGGAAGAAGCGGTCGTGCCGCATCATGTACAGCGACTAAATCATTCTGGTCTGCATCAATAGAAAGCAATGCATTATAAACCGAGTCTTGTCTTTCTTTCCCGCCTTTAACAATCTTGCTGATTTTAGTCAGCCTATATTTTTTCCTGACTTTTTCCAACAGCGCGAAATAATCAGGATGCACAGCAACAATTATCTCGTTAACTGATTTATTCTTCTGGAATACTTCTAAAGTGTAAACGATAAGCTCTTTGCCGGCGAACTTAATATATTGCTTGGGCGTTAATTGACCGCTGCGCCTGCCTTTTCCCGCTGCGGGGATTATTGCAAAGGTTTTCATAGAATAAGCATTGCATCGCCGTAACTTAACAGCTTATAATTTTCTTTTAGTGCACGTTTATAAGCTCTCATAGTAAGATCTAAACCGGCAAATGCAGTAACAAGCATAAGCAGCGTTGATTCGGGATAATGAAAATTTGTTATCAGCTTATCAACCACTTTAAAGTCATAAGGTGGATAAATAAACTTATCTGTCCAGCCACGATTTGGTTTCACTAATCCATCAGCCGTAACACTTGTCTCTAATGCTCTTGCGGCGCTTGTTCCAACCACAAATACATTATGTTTGTTTAAGATTGCTTTGTTAATCTGTTCGACTGATTTGAGAGTAATCTCAAAAAACTCGGAATCCATTTTATGTTTTGTTAAGTCCTCAACTTCAACAGGCCTGAATGAACCTAATCCGATATGAAGAACAACAGGAACAAGATGAATTCCTTTTTTCTCAATCTTACTTAGAAGTTTTGTTGTGAAATGAAGTCCTGCAGTTGGTGCTGCAACAGCGCCATCAACTTTAGCGTAAACAGTTTGATAATTTTCTTTATCGGATTTTTCCGGTTCTCTCTTGATGTATGGCGGAAGAGGAGTTACGCCGATTTTCTCAACAGCTCTGTAAATATTCCCAGGTTGATTAAATCTTACAGTTCTTCCGCGCGACGTTGTATTATCAATTACTTCACACCAAAGCTTATCGTTAAAATAAATTTTATTACCAATGCGCACCTTTCTTGCCGGATCAACAATAACATCCCATATAAATTCATCGGCATTTAATTCACGCAGGAGAAAGACTTCAATCTTTGCATTGGTCTTTTCCTTTTTCCCAAAAAGTCTAGCTTGAAACACACGGGTTTCATTCACAACCATTACATCGCCTTTTTGCATGTAATCAACAACATCAGAAAATTTTTTTGATTCGATTTCTTCTGTTTGCCTATTTACTACCATCAATTTTGCCTTATCGCGAGGAGAAGCAGGATATTTAGCGATTAAGTTCTTGGGCAAATTGTATTTGAAGTCTGATAATTTCATTCGCAAAAATACCTCTATTTAATTAATTTAAGAATTATGGAGAGGGACTTTTTTAGTCCCTCTCACAAACTATTTATTATTTTTTTCTTTTAGCCGTTCTGAATTTTTTAACTGTTTTTTTGTTGCTCAAATCTTTAACTGTCGCTCTTGCAGCAGCTAATCTTGCAATTGGAACTCTGAATGGAGAACAGCTAACATAATCCAACCCGATTTGATGACAGAATTCAACAGAGTCTGGCTCACCACCATGTTCACCGCAAATTCCAATTTTCAAATCTGGACGAGTTGCTCTTCCTTTTTGAACGGCAATAATCATCAACTGTCCGATACCCTCAACATCAATTGATTGGAAAGGATCAATGGGAAGAATTTTCTTCTCAAGATAATCTGATAAGAAAGCGCCCATGTCATCCCGTGAAAAACCAAACCCCATTTGTGTGAGATCATTAGTACCGAATGAGAAGAACTGTGCATACTCAGCGATTTTATCTGCGGTTAAACAAGCACGAGGAATTTCGATCATTGTTCCGGTAAGATGAGGAATTTTTTTCAGACCAAACTTACTGCAAGTTTCTGCATGAACTTTTTCAATGATTTTGAATTGATGCTTTAATTCATTTACATGACTTAAAACCGGAATCATTATTTCTGCAAAAGGTTTTTTCCCTTCCTTCATCAATTCCGCAGATGCTTCAAAGATTGCTCTCACCTGCATTTCGGTAACTTCAGGATAAGTGATGCCAAGCCGAACTCCACGATGACCCATCATTGGATTATTCTCATGCAATGCTTCTGCTCGCTCGTTTAATTCCTTCAGAGAAATTCCCAAGCTTGATGCAAGTTTTTCTCTTTCTTCTTCTCTGTTAGGTACAAATTCATGTAAGGGTGGATCGAGTGTTCTAATTGTTACTGGAAATCCATCCATTGCCTCAAGCGTACCTTTGATATCCGATTTCACATATGCAAATAATTCGTTCAATGCGTTTCTTCTTTCAGCTTCATTTTTTGAAACAATCATTTTACGAAGTTTGAATAAAGGTTCTTCACTTCCTTTTCCATAGAACATGTGTTCGGTTCTGAACAATCCGATTCCTTCCGCACCAAAAGCTCTTGCTCTTGCGGCATCTTCAGAAGTATCAGCATTTGTTCTAACTTTTAATTTTCTTACCTGGTCGCATAGTTTCATGAAAGTAGTAAAATCCGGGTTTTCTTCAGCAGCTTTTATCATCGGAAGTTTTCCAACATAAATTGTTCCCTTTGTTCCATTGAGAGTGATCCAATCCCCTTCACGAACTGTTGCGCCGACAGCGGTAAAATATTTTTCGTTGTAGTTAATTTTTAATGATCCAGCACCAACTATACAGCATTTACCCCAGCCGCGTGCAACTAGTGCTGCGTGAGATGTCATTCCACCACGGCCTGTAAGAATTGCTTGAGCTGCTCTCATACCTTCGATGTCTTCCGGATTAGTTTCCTCGCGAACAAGAATAACTTTCTTTCCATCTTTTGCCCATGCAACTGCGTTAGCGGCAGAAAAAACAACTTGCCCGGTTGCACCGCCTGGTCCCGCAGGTAATCCTTTGGCAATTGCTTTCGTGGTCAATTCTACTTTTGGATCAACTATAGGATGAAGAAGTTCATCGAGCTGTTCAGGTTTAACTCGCATTACAGCTTCTTCTTTAGAAATCAATTTTTCTTTGTGCATATCAATAGCCATCTTCAGTGCAGCCGGACCATTTCTTTTTCCAACACGGCATTGAAGCATATAAAGCTTTCCTTCTTGAATTGTAAACTCTATATCGAGCATATCGTGATAATGCTTTTCAAGATTCCTTTCAATCTTGTGAAGCTGCTTATATGTTTCAGGCATTTCTTCTTCAAGAGATTGAAGATGTTCGGTATGCTCACTCTTTCCAACAATGTTTATTGGATTGGGAGTTCTTGTTCCTGCAACCACATCTTCTCCTTGAGCGTTGGTTAACCATTCACCGTAAAATTGATTTTCACCTGTTGCAGGGTTACGGGTGAATGCCACACCTGTTGCAGATGTATCGCCCATGTTTCCAAATACCATTGATTGAACATTTACCGCAGTTCCCCAATCGTCTGGAATTCCTTCAATTCTTCTGTAGGAAATTGCTCGTTTACCCATCCAGCTTTGAAATACTGCTGCAACTGCGCCCCAAAGCTGNTGCATTGGATCTTCGGGGAATGGTTTGCCAAGAACTTCTTGAACTTTAGCTTTATAAATTTCAACAAGATTCTTTAAATCNTCTGCNGTTAAATCGGTGTCACTGTGATAACCTTTTGATTCCTTCATTTTGTGAAGTTCTTTTTCAAGCTGCTGACGAACTCCTTTTCCTTCTGTAGGTTCAACACCGGCAGCTTTTTCCATAACAACATCGGAATACATTTGTATTAATCTTCGATGTGAATCATAAACGAATCTTGGGTTACTTGATTTTGCAATCAGAGCTTCCCGTGTTTCATTATTCAAACCGACATTTAAAATTGTTTCCATCATTCCGGGCATGGATGCTCTTGCACCTGAGCGAACAGAAACTAATAGCGGATTAACTTTATCACCGAATTTGGCTCCCATTTCTTGTTCAACTTTTGCAAGAGCAGTTTTTACTTGCTTATCAAGTTCTTTAGGATATTTTTTATTGTTCTTATAATAAGCAGTACAGACTTCTGTTGTAATTGTGAAGCCGGCTGGAACCGGTAAACCTATGTTGACCATTTCGGCCAGGTTCGCACCTTTACCGCCAAGAAGCGCTTTCATCTCTGCTTTTCCTTCAGCTTTTTTGCCGCCGAAAAAGTATACATATTTTTTACTTTTAGCCATTAATTAAATCCTCCGTATAGTTTATTCTGAAATTAAGAGTATTGTGTTTTTAATTACGTGGCTAAAGCCATAATTTTCTTGGTGATTTATTAACCCCAGCTTAAGGCTGGGGTTAGAAAAAGGCAAGAAATACTAAGACTTTAGTCCAAAAATTTCAAAATCATGCTTAAGAAAACTTTAAGTAACTATTTTGTTTAATAAAAATTCTTTAAATGAAAATGATTCATCCATCACCAGTTCAATTTTAAGGTAAAAAATATCTATATCATCTAACTCATTTTGGTACTCGGAAAATTTCACAGCATCTTTTTGAGTTGTAACTACNGAATGAGAATTAGTAGTATAGAACATTTTTCTTATCCGTTGAANTTCTTTGTTTGTGTAATANTTATGATCCCGAAAAATCAAANAATTTTCCGTATCCACATTTGTTTGTCTTAATGCCGTAAAAAATGAATACGGGTTTGCTATTCCGCAAACGACCAAACTTTTTTGTCCTTCAAACTCGCTAAGATTGTACTCGGTTTCCCTTTTTATATCTACAAATCCTTTTGCTGAATAGTATACATTAAAAATTTTTTTATTTGTGAAATATTTTTTCACATCATCAGGAATTTCCCTCATTGGGAAAATTTTCTATTTATAATTACAGCGCTTGCCCGTTCAATTGAACCAAATGGTTCTCTCATACTGCCTGCTGGTAAAAGGTAGTGATCAAAAAAATCCGGACTGATCAGAAACCTCTGTTCGCAAATCAGCAAGTCAACATCCCGCTTTATCCATCTATGCTGAAATGCATCATCAAGTACAATTGTATCAACACGCTGATCTGAAATCAATTTTTTAGCACCGTCAATTCTTTTTTCTGATACTGCGCTTGGCACGCTGCATTCTTTTGCAGTTAGTAAAATCTCATCACCGCAAGACTCGACATCTGTCAATATCTTTTTCCCATCCGAAACGAGAATATAACCCTTTGATTTACGTCCATAGCCGCGGCTTAAAACTCCGACTTTTTTACCTTCATTCTTTAAAAGATTGATCAAAAAAATCACAAGAGGTGTTTTACCTGAGCCGCCAATATTAATATTTCCTACCGAGACAACTTTCGCATCAACCGATTCAGCCCTAAATATTTCCTTATCAAATAATTTGTTCCTTAACTTAACTATTAAAGCAAACAGCGGAACAAAAGGAATTAATATAAAACGTACAATTTTCATTTATCACTTAGCCAATTACATTAATTAAATTTGCCCGCTGCTTCCTGCAGCTTGCGCAATTGCCTCTCGCAGTTTTCGATTATCTTGGATGTATCATCATAACTTAATTTATTGTCAACATATATCGGGTCCGAGAAAACAGCAGTTGCTTTAGTAAAGAAAAACGGAACTTGAAATGAATCCCAGCTTTTCAGCAGTTTTTTGTTTTTAAAACCAATTCCTAAAAGCACAAGCGGCAGCCCGCTTTTTTTTGAAGTTATAATGGCACCAGCCTTCAATTTAAAAGCAGGTCCCCGGGGTCCATCGGGTGTAATTGCAATTGAGTTATTATTTTTTGCATAATCCACCATGATACTTAAAGCTACATCTCCGCCAACGCTGCTTGATCCCCGGATAACATTGTAATTCCAGCGCTTTAGTATTTTGCCAAGCAAATCTCCATCTTTACTTTTGCTGATAAGAGCGGCAAAGTTTTTATTGCGATGCAAATACCACGGCAGAAGCATCGTCCCATGCCAAAATGCCAACACGTAATTATTTCCATCACGTTCAAGCTCATCAATAACCTTTTTATTTATGAAAGAAATTCGCAGTGTTTTAAAAAGAATATTAATTCCAAAAAAAAGAGTGTAATTGCCTATGAACCTTAAAACATCATGTTTTATTATTTTGAGTGTCATCCATCATCGTAAAAATTATTTGAGCTGCCTTTTTTGATGCTCCGTTCTCACCCAACTTTTCTTTTACTAAGCTAAGCTTTTGTTTGATAGATTTGTAAAGATCCTGGTTAGATAGAATTTCTTTACTTTTTTCATAGATCATTTTATGAAGCATTATGCTGAACCAGTTCGGGAACAACTTGTTCATTTAAAATTATGTTTGCCATACCGATGTTCTTTACCTTGATCAGATTTTTTCCAATTAGATAGCTCAAAGTGCTTGTTTTGTAAACTATCACCATCGGAAGTTCGAAAATTGCTGCTTCTAATGTTGAAGTACCGGATTTAATAATTCCGAACTTTGAGTACTTCATTAAATCATACGTATGACCTTTAATCACCTTAAATTTACTTTTCTTGGCAATCTTAAATAAAAAATCTTCACTAATATTTTGTGAAGCGCTTACAACAATCTGCATATTGAAATCGTTACTTAACTTTTCACCGGCTTTTATACTCTCCGGGAAAATTTTTTCCACTTCATGTTTTCGACTACCCGGCATAAGCAACAAAATATCTTTTGCAAAATCTAATTGATACTCGTTGAATAAATCCTCTTTGCTTAAATATTGATGGCCAGCGATAATCTCCANTAACGGATGACCAACGTAATCAACATCAATTCCAGCTGTCTTATAAATTTCATGCTCAAAAGGAAAAACTACAATCATCTTATCAACCAATCGTTTGATTTTATTAACTCGATTTTTTCCCCATGCCCAAACTTGTGGAGAAATGTAATAGATAATTTCAACATTTAAGCTTTTAAGCTTCTCTGCAATGTTAAGATTGAATCCAGGGTAATCAATTAAGACTACGGTAGCGATATTCTTTTCTTTTACCAATTCAATCAGTTCCGATTGAACTTTCTTTATAAATGGAATATGCTTTACAACTTCGACAAAACCCATAAGAGCCATTCGATTTAGATGATAAATTAAATAAGCACCTTCGCTTTTCATTAAATTCCCGCCAATTCCATAAATCTCAATATTGTGATCAAGCTTTTTGAGTTCATGAATTAAGGCCGCTCCATGCATATCTCCAGAAACTTCGCCTGCGATAATCATTAAATTTCTTTTATTGCTGTTCATCTAAATATTTTTTTCTTATCGTTATAATCTTCGCAAGAACCACAAGAGAATTATTGTGATTGCCACAAATCCAAATGCTTGTAAGCTTCTTTTTTCTGAACGCAAACCTTTGCTTAAAATGTAATCGGGTTGTTTTAAGCCGTCAACTTTATATGNTTTAAGCTTAGGGAAAAAACTTGGAACACTCTTTCGATAATTTTCATAATCATTTTCGTATGTTTTTTCTAAATACAGTTCTTCCTGNTGAACGATGAGCTTGTATTGAAAATAAAAAAAGAATAATCCTAAAATTTGTANATAAGGAAACAGAGCAAAAGACATGATGCCCAATCCCGTGTACATCAAAATATTTCCCACATAAAGTGGATTGCGAACGTGCGCAAACGGTCCGCTAATTACCAAAAATGATCCTCCAACTTCGCCGGTTGTACGTGTTTCACTTCCTGCCCAGCTTACTCCCCAAATTCTGATTGATTCTCCGGCGAGAGCAATTAGCAAACCTATCAAAATGCTCCAGATGTTTGGATTTGCAAAGAAGAACATAACCAGCA
>C687J35503_10000227_pt1 | contig 14175 bp, 13 predicted proteins | sample RifCSP19_3_FD_35503 | JGI IMG/M metagenome (IMG submission 35503)
GCTCAGTCACCTCCACATAAACCTGGCTGGTGACGCTCGGTCCGAGCACGACAGATTCTTCCCGGCCTTCAATTTCTAANCGCAGGTTGTCGTCGAANGGCGAGTAATCCAGGATTTTCACGTGGGCTTCCGGCTTTAAGCCCATCTCGCTCAGATAGCGCAGCAGTTGGGGATCGGCGTCTCGCACGCGTTGGATGACCGCCCGTTGTTTGGGGCGCAGCTGGCTTAAAGTGAGCCGGGCCGATTCCGGCAGGTGCAACTCNCGCGTGGGGATGGGATCGCCGTGGGGATCAAGCCGTGGGTTTCCCAGGCTCTCGGCGATGCGTTCTTCGAATTCTTCGGAGATGACGTGTTCCAGGCGGTCGGCCTCGTCGTGGACCTCGTCCCAGCTGTAACCTAAAGTCTGCTGCAGGAATACTTCCAGCAAGCGATGGTGGCGGATGATCTCCAAAGCCACCTTCTCCCCATCTACAGTCAATTCGACGCCGCGATGCTTGCGATATTTAAGCAAGGGCGGCTGCGTGCTGGCCAGCTTCTGGATCATGCTGGTGACCGAGGCCGGGGTAACCCCCATTCGCTCGGCGATCTGGTTAGTCGTGGCGCGCCCGCTGGTCGCCGTCAGGTCGTAGATCGCCTTGAGGTAATCTTCTACAACATGGGTTAGAGTCTCGCGCTTTACTTGTCGGTCCAATTGGCTCTATTCCTGGTCGCAATCTCGNCTNATGCGACCGACCTGATTCTAACCTGCAACTGCGTTTTCCGCTACCTGGATAGAACAGCAGCTCGAAGTATCTCTGTGAGATCGATCCTCTAAATCCCCCACCAATCATCATGTTTCACGCATCACGTTCCACGTTTCACGCTTCCCGATCCTGCGTCAGCCGGTTTGCCAGCAAGATCGGTACAAACGTTATGACAACCACAATCAGCGCCACCACGTTCGTCACCGGGCGGTCGCGCGGCCGGGTCAGCTGGCTGAAGATCCAGATCGGCAAGGTCATCTGCTGGCCAGCTGTAAAAGTGGTGACGATCACCTCATCGAACGAGAGGGCGAAGGCCAGCATCCCACCCGCCANCAAGGCTGTCGCCAGGTGGGGCAGGACGACATAGCGGAAGGTTTGAAAGGTATTCGCCCCCAGGTCCATCGAAGCTTCCATTTGTGAAGGCCCCATCCGCCGGAAACGGGCCAGTACATTGTTGTAAACCACCACCACGCAGAAGGTAGCGTGGCCGACCACGATCGTCCAGAAGGTAAAGGGCACCGACGCCAGGCTCATCGCCGAGCGCAGGGCGATGCCGGTGACGATCCCTGGCAGAGCCAGAGGCAGCAACAGCAGGAAGGAGATCGCTTCCCGGCCGAAGAACTTGCTGCGATAGACCGCCGCTGCAGCCAGGGTGCCGAGCAGAAGCGCCATAGCTGTAGCAACCCCCCCCACGCGTAGCGACAGGAACAGCGCATTCCAAAAATCATTCCGGCCCCAGGCGACGCCAAACCAGTTCACCGTGAGCCCAGGCGGAGGAAAACTATAAGTCGCCTCATCGGTGGTAAAGGCATACAACAGGATGATCAGCACCGGCAGGTGTAGGAAAAGTAAAGCTGCAATGGCTGCCAACCTCAAAGTGAGAGGACCGCGGCTTTCGCCAGCTGGTTTTGGATTAGAGCGCATCGAATGCTCCCAATTTCTTGGCGCCAATCAAATATAAGACCATGATCGCCATGGGGATGATGGTTATGGCAGCCGCCAGGGGGATGTTGCCGGAGGTGCCCTGGTGCGAGAGCACTGCCTGGCCGATGAAAAAACTGGAATTGCCAAGCGCGCTCGGCACGATGAAATCTCCCATGGTCAAAGAGAAGGTAAAGATCGATCCTGCTACGATGCCCGGAAATGCCAGCGGTAAGGTGATGTTGCGGAAAGTCTGGCCAGGACGGGCGCCCAGGTCGCCCGACGCCTCCAGTAAGGATTTGGGCACCCTTTCTAGAGCAGCCTGGACGGGTAGGATCATATATGGAAGCCAGACGTAAACAAATACCAAAAAGATACCGATCTTCGACACGGAGAGCGAAGGCCCTCCAATGGCGGGAAGACTGAGCAGCCAATCTAACAACCAGTCGAGGTGCACCTGTGCCACGAACCAGCTCAGGATGCCTTCTTTAGCCAGGATCAATTTCCAGGCGTAGACCCTCACCAGGTAGCTTGACCATAATGGTAGTAAAACAGCCAGGTAAAGGGAAGCCTTAACTCTGGGAGCAGCAAACCGGGCCATGTAATACGCCAGCGGAAAAGCCAGCACCGCCGTGGCCAGAGTGACCGAGGCAGCCATAGCGGTCGTGCGCATCACGATGTCCATATTTGGGCGCGTGAACAGGTCCTGGTAAGTTGCCAGGGTAAGCTGCCGCACGACCAAGCCGGTGAAATTGTCCAGCGAGAAGAAACTGTTGACAAGCAAGGCGGCGAGCGATCCCAGGTAGACTACCCCCATCCAGAACAATGGCGGTCCCAACAACAGGATCAAGATCAGCCAGGGCCGCAGGTAGAGAAAAGTCGAAATCTGGCTTGCCAGTGAGAGCTTGGGCGCTGGTTTTGGAGAAGCTAAAGCCGACATGGATCAGCTACCTACCGTCACCCGGCGAATATGGTCGCGCTGCCAGAGCAGGCGCACTGGCCGCCCACGCGCCTTGAGTACATCCATCGATGTCGTGCGCAGGTTCTGTTCCACTACCACCAGGTCCTCACCGCCATCGAGATCGACCAGGTACCGGGTGTACAAGCCCAGGTAAACCACGTCGCGTACACGCCCATCGATCGCATACATATCTTCAGGCACGCCGGCACCCGCTTCAGCCAGATGGATTTTCTCCGGACGGATCGAAAACATCTGCGGGTAGCCGGTGATCGCTTCAGCCAGCGCCCCGCTCACTAAGTTCGATACACCGACGAACCCAGCCACAAAGGGGGTCTCCGGGTGCTCGTAGATCTCGGCCGGCGAGCCGACTTGCTCGATTTTGCCCTGGTTGAACACCGCCAGGCGGTCGCTCATCGTCAGAGCTTCTTCCTGGTCATGGGTGACATAGATAAATGTGATGCCAACGCGCTGTTGGATGGATTTCAATTCAATCTGCATTTGCTGGCGCAGCTTGAGGTCGAGCGCCCCCAGCGGTTCGTCCAGTAAAAGCACGCGCGGGTGGTTGACCAACGCCCTGGCGAGAGCTACGCGTTGCCGTTGTCCCCCAGAAAGCTGCGAAGGCCGGCGCTGTCCCATCCCGGTCAACCTGACCAGCTCCAGCATCTCCCCGCTGCGCGCCTCACGCTCCGCCTTGGGCAGTTTCTTGATCATCAGGCCATAGGCCACGTTCTCCATCACCGTCATGTGGGGGAATAGAGCGTAATCTTGAAAGACGGTGTTGACATCGCGCTCATAGGGTGGTAATCGGGAGACATCCTTCTCGTGGAGCAGGATGCTCCCGGCGGTGGGGCGGTCAAAACCAGCGATCAGGCGCAAACAGGTGGTTTTCCCAGATCCCGAAGGGCCAAGCAGGGTGAAAAACTCCCCATCCAAAATATCCAGGCTGACATCGTCAACCGCCCTGATCTCTCCAAAATGGCGGCTGACGTGTGAGAATCGAACAGCAGGTTTGATGGGATCATTCATGAATAATACGCTACCATGATTTGCAAGGTGTACTCCCTATCCAATGGCGATCATCCATTTTCTACTTCCAGAAGCATTTTTATTAGGAGACCAGGATTCCAGGAAAATCTTGGGGGAAAACATCCGAAGTCGTGCAAACTGCGTTCGCTTGCGACTTCCAAAATCTCCCGCTTGAATCTCCTGGTTTCCTGGCTTCCTCAGCAAACTATGACTAGCGTCCTCCGATCACCGCAATGTAAGCTGTGACCCATTCATGGTAGGGTACGCATTCCTGCCGACCATCACCGCAGTCGGTGGTTGGCGTCCTCCAGAACCAGATTTTATCGAAATTGCCCATGCCGTTCGTCTCGCAGCCGGCGTCGGTGAGCAGTTCATTGCCCTGGCAGGCAGCTGGCACAGCCGGTACCGACCCGAACCAAGACGCCAGGTCTCCCTGCAGCTTGGGGTTGAGGGAATGCTCCAACCATTTATAGGCGCAGTTCGGATGGGGGGCATCGACGTGCATCATGGTTGTGTCAGACCAGCCAGTTGCGCCTTCTTCAGGTACAACGCTGGCGATCGGCTTGCCTTCGAACTGGAGCAGGTTCACCTGGAAGGGCCACGAGCTGGATGCCACTACGCCTTCATTTGTGAAATCATCCATCTGGATGAAGGCGTCGTGCCAGTAGCGTCCAATAATCTGGCGTTGCTGGCGCAGCAGGTTGAGGGCGGCGTCGAACTGCTCCCGCGTAAGGGCGTAGGGGTCCTTAATGCCCAGTTCGGGATTGTGTTTCATGAGATAAAGCGCCGCGTCAGCCACGTAAATCGGGCCATCGTATGCTTGCACCCGACCTTTGTTGGATTTGCCATCCGACAGGGTTTGTTCTTCAAAAACCACATTCCAGCTGGTCGGTGGCTCAGGGAAGACCTCAGTGTTGTACATGAGCACGTTCGGTCCCCATTGGTAAGGAGTGCCGTAGTGCTTGCCGTTCACGGTGTTCCAGGGGGCGTTCTTCAGCCGGTCGTCGACTGTTTTCCAGCTAGGGATCAGGTCAATGTTGATCTCCTGGACGCGTCCACCAGAGATCAGGCGGTTGCTGGCGTCGCCCGATGCCGTGACCAGGTCAAAACCGCCCTCGTTCATCAAGGCGACCATCTCGTCCGAGGTAGCCGCGACTTTGACATTGACCTTGCAGCTGGTTTCCTTCTCGAATTCCGTCACCCAGTCGTAATTGGAGTCAGTCTCGCCGCGTTCGATATAGCCGGCCCAGGCGATGATATTGACCTCCCCCTCGCCTTCGCCGATGGATTTCATCGGTGCGCCGCCGGCTTCCCCACCTGCCGGCGCCTGCGGTTGGCAGGCAGCCAGGATCAGGCTACCTAACAGTACGACCGCGAAGAAACGTTGGGTAAACCATTTTGACTTCATTTCTTCCTCCTTTGGCTTAATTTGGATATAGTTGCTATCTGGAGCAAGATGCCTGACTTTATTCTAGCCGCCGTTGCACTGCGAATGACAAGGCAGTGCAACGGCGTGCCATCAGAGTCATGCACCCCGCATCCGTTAGCATTGGCAAGACTTTGGGTTGATTATGCTATAGTTGAACGATAAAGATCACCTCCCTCAGCAGAGTTTGCCTCAGTTTTACTCACCACCCTTGACCTCGGTCCAGATGCGATCCCAGAGCGTGGTCGCCTCACCGACATCCAGAACCGGTTTGCCATTCTGGATCGCGTCCAGGGGAGGGTTGGTGGCCGCATAGCCCATGTAGGCCTCATAAGCCGCCGGGTCTTGCGTCTTGAGCAAGTCCAGAGCAGCTTGATTCGGGGTCGAATAAGGGAATTCCTTGGTGATCAGCAGGCTGGCCTCCGGTTTGAGCACGTAATTCAGGAAGGCCAGCGCCGCGTCCTTGTGTGGCGCACCTTTCGGCACCGCCAGGTTGTCATACCAGATGCCACAGCCCTCCTCCGGGCAGATATAGTCGATGGCCGGGTTTTCACTATGGGCGATAGCCGCCTCACCGTTCCAGGTATGACCCAGCCAGACTTCNCCGGATAGCAAGGCGGTTTTCGGGCTGTCGCTGTCGAAAAGGCGCACACTCGGCATCAGTTCCAGCATTTTAGCTTTGGCCTCTTCCAGTTGGGCAGGGTCTGTCGAGTTCTTGTCGTAGCCCAGGGTCAGCAANACCATACCGAGCACTTCGCGCTCGTCATCGAGCAGCACCACCCGACCCTTGAATGCGGGGTCCCACAGNTCAGCCCACTTGGTGATCGGGCGGCTGACTTTGTCGGTATCCACTACCAGGCCCACCGTCCCCCATTGGTAAGGAACGCTGTACTTATTGCCTGGGTCGAAGTATGGGTCCTTGAGCTCGGCGACGACGTTTTCAAAATTAGGGATCTGTTTCAGGTCGATCTCTTCTAACAACCCTTGCTTGATCAGGATCGCCACCGTGTAATCGCTGGGGATGATCACATCGTAACCCGAGGCCCCAGCTTGCAGCTTAGCCAGCAGCTCCTCATTGGACGAATACGTGTCGTAGTTGACCTTGATGCCGGTCTCCTGGGTGAAGCCGTCCAACAGAGCCTGCGGGACATACTCTGACCAGCCATAGAGATTGAGCTCGGTGGACTTGGCGCCCCCACCACNGCAGGCGACCAACATCAGNGTCAGCACTGCCAGGATAACCAGGTAGTTGATGGTTTTCATTTTTTCTCTCCTTTTTTAGAGTGTTCTCGCCTGCCGGCGTTGCGCCAGCTGGCCGATTCCCAAGAGGATAAAAATTGTCAGCACCCATAAAGTAGAAAGGGCGTTTACTTCAGGAGTCACGGCGAAACGCACCATCGAAAAGACCCGCAAGGGCAAGGTCGTCGATCCAGGGCCAGCGGTGAAGTAAGTGATCACGTAGTCGTCCAGCGAGAGGGTGAACGCCAACAACGCCCCTGCCATCACTCCAGGCAGGATCGTCGGGAGCGTTACCCGCCTGAAGGTGGTGATCTCGTTGGCACCCAGGTCCATGGCAGCCTCCTCGATGGCTTTGTCAAACCCATGCAGACGGGCGCGCACGACCAGGGTTACAAATGGGATATTAAAGGCGATGTGGGCCAGCGAAATGGTGCCCAATCCAAGCTGGAATCCTGCCTGGGCGAAAAAGGCCAGCAGGGCGATGCCCATTACCACCTCGGGGATGATCACTGGGATGTACAGCGTGGACTCTGCCAGGGTGTAACCTGGGAAACGGTAGCGTTGCAAAGCCAGCGCAGCCATTGTGCCGATCACAGTCGCCACCAGGGTTGAGACGACGGCAACAACGATCGAGTTGCGTGCCGCCAGCAGCACTTCCTGGTCGCGCAGCAGTTCGCCGTACCAGCGCAGGGTGAACCCTTCCCAACGGACATTGAGTTTCTGGCTGTTGAAGGAAAAAACAATCAAAATCAGGATCGGTAAGTAGATATATGCGTAAGCCAGGACCGCGTAGATGCGTAGCCAGGGAGCTGCCTTTTTCTCGCTCAAACCAGCACCTCCTCGCCTAACCCCGCTCGCCGCGCGTAGAGCAACGTGACGATCAGGGTGCCGATCAACAAAACCATCGAGGCAGCTGCGCCAAAAGGCCAATCGCGCGCTGTGAGGAACTGGTTGCGAATCAAGTTGCCCACCAGCACGGTCTTAGCGCCCCCCATCAAGTCGGGCACGACGAACATGCCCATGGCGGGGATGAAGACCAGGATCGAACCAGCGATCATCCCGGGCACTGAGAGTGGCAGGGTGACGCGCAAGAAGGCCCGCCAGGGTTGAGCACCCAGATCGGCTGCCGCTTCCAGCTGAATGAACTCAATTTTCTCAAGCGAGGTGAACAACGGCAGCACCATGAAAGGTAAGAATTCATAGACCATGCCGATAAATACTGCCATCGGAGTGTATAGGATATCAAGCGGAGCTTTGATCAAGCCCAGGTTCAACAGTGTTGTGTTAAGCAGCCCTTCGGTTCGCAGGATCATGATCCAGGCATAGATGCGGATGATAAAGTTCGTCCAGAAGGGCACCAGGATCAGGAACAGCAAAAAAGAGCGTTGCTTGGCGGGGGCGCGGGCGATATAGTAGGCCAGTGGGTAGCCGATCAGGAGGGACGCCAGGGTAGTTAAGGTAGCAGTCGCCAAAGAGTACCATAGGATGCGCAAGTAGAGTGAATCGCCCAGGCGCACGTAATTCTGTAAGTTAAGCGCGTAAACCACGTTGCCATACGGCCCGCGACTCAGGAAGCTCAGGATGACCACCAGGAGCAGCGGCACGAGCATAAACACCAGCAGGTAAAGCATGGTTGGCGAGATGAGCGCTAATCCTTGTAACTTGGGATTCTCGCGCAGGCTTTTCGTAAACGACTTCGAGCGGTTAGATGCCATAGGAATCTATGCGTCTGCTAAAACCAGGGCGTTTTCGGGGAACAGGGTCACCCAGACCTCCTGTCCGGGGGTGTAAAAAGCGCGCTTATCCAAAATGGAGATCTTGTTCTGCTCCCAAACAGTCAGGCGGGTTCCCTGGCCTAAGTCGACAACCACACGAGTGTCGGAGCCGATGTAAGTCGTGTTGATCACCCGCGCTTGAAAACAGTTCTGGTTGAGCACGCGTTCTTCACTTAAACGTATCTTCTCGGGACGGATGGAGAGTATCGCCGGTTGGCCGGCCACCAGATTCCCCTGCTGCAGGCCAGTGACTCGTCCTTCGGATTGCTTGAGCTGGATGGTCGCCATCTCCTTATTCAGCTCGACCACACTACCCAATAGAAAATTAGTTACGCCGATAAAGTCTGCCGCGAAGCGAGAAGTGGGTCGTTCATAAATTTCGACTGGGGTGCCGATCTGCAAAACCTTGCCCTTGTTCATCAAGGCGATGCGATCCGACATAGTCAGGGCTTCTTCCTGGTCGTGTGTGACGTAGACGAAGGTTATGCCCACCTGCATTTGCAGTGCCTTTAACTCAAGCTGCATCTCTTTACGTAACTTGAGATCCAGCGCGCCTAGCGGCTCGTCGAGCAGGAGCACCGCTGGGCGTTTGACCAGGGCTCGCGCCAGGGCGACGCGCTGCTGTTGCCCTCCGGAGAGTTGCTTCGGTTTGCGCGCTCCCATTCCATGTAACTGCACCATCTCTAAGGCTTCATCGACTCGACGCCTGATCTCGGGCTTCGCCAGGTGTTCCATTTCTAATCCGAAGGCCACGTTCTGGGCAACTGTCATGTGCTGGAAAAGGGCGTAACTCTGGAAGACAGTATTGACCGGTCTCAAGTAAGGAGGGGTGCGTCCCATCGCCTGGCCTTTGATGCAAATCTCCCCCTCAGTTGGCCATTCAAAACCGGCAATTATACGCAGGGAGGTGGTTTTTCCGCACCCGGATGGGCCAAGCAGGGAGAAGAATTCCCCATGTTCAATTTGTAAGTCGACATGATCGACCGCACTGATCTCACCTCCGTCTGGGTTCGGAAACTTCTTGACGACTTCACACATCTCAACGGCAAAAGTTTCCATTTTTATGAAACTCCTTCAGCGCGTTCGAAGGCCTGGTCAGGGGGAATCCACTGGTAATTGTCTTTGATGATTTGGGGAATTAAGATCGTGCGCGTCCTCCGCATGCCTGGTACATGGTGCAGCTTCTGGCTGATGAAGGCATGCATCTCCTCGCTATCTTTAAAAAACGCCTGCAGACTGATGTCCTGGTCACCGGTAGAAAGGGCAATGTAAGAAACTTCTGGCATATTGCCTATGGCTTCAATCGCCTGATCTTGGTGGCCTACTTCCAGTTCGCAATAAATTTCGACGGCTATGGTGTAGCCGAAAGAAGCCGGATTGACTACGGCGATGAGTTGGATGACTTTAGTCTCGACCAGGCGCTTGATCCGGTTGTTGACTGTGCGTTCTGCCACCCCCAAGTCCCGCGCAATGCGAGCGCTCGGTATGCGAGCATCCCGATTGAGATAGGTGATGATCGCCTGATCCAACGGATCGAATTTGGACAAACTTCATCTCCACAATATACATTGGTAGTATAATCTTTTTGGCCGATCTGTCAATAGTAGAAGGATTTATCTTCCGAATCGGCAAGAGATAAGTCAAATTATGGTATAAAAGGAAGGATATACGATTACCAGGAGGCGTCACTGTGGAATATAAACTCTTCATCGCTGGCCAGTGGGTAGGGGGTGATGATTACCTGGAAGTGCGGAATAAATACAACCTGGAGACCATTGGCGTCTTACCCAAGGCGAGTCGCGAGCAGGTGGAGGCAGCCATCGCAGCCGCCGAACGGACCGCGCCCATCATGGCGGACATGCCCCCTTACCAGCGCAGTGAGATCCTTGGCCGCGCCGCAGCGCTGATCCGCGAGCGCAAAGAGGATCTGGCGCGCACAATCGCCTCCGAAGCCGGCAAGGCGCTCAAGTACGCTCGCATCGAGGCCGACCGGGCTAACAGCACCTTCTCGATCGCCGCCGAGGAAGCTAAACGCATTCACGGCGAGACCTTGCCGTTGGACGCGGTGCCGGCCGGCGAGGGCTATTTCGGCTTTTGGCTGCGCCGCCCCGTAGGGGTGATCGCCGCCATCAGTCCCTTCAATTTCCCGCTCAACCTGGTGGCCCATAAAGTTGCCCCAGCCCTGGCTGCTGGCAACACGGTGGTCTTGAAACCGGCCAGCACAACCCCCCTGACCGCTATCAAGCTGTGCGAGATCCTGAGCGAGGCTGGTCTGCCGGCGGGGGCGATCAACCTGGTGGTGGGCTCAGGCGGGACGGTCGGCGAATGGCTGGTGACTGACCCGCGTGTGGCGAAGGTCACCTTTACCGGCAGCCCGCCGGTTGGGCGGCGCATCCTTCAGATTGCCGGCATCAAGAAGGTGACCCTCGAGCTGGGTAATAACTCTCCGGTCATTATCGCCCCCGACGCCGACCTGGATTTGGTCGCCAAACGTTGTGCCATCGGCGCGTTCTATAATTCCGGACAGGTCTGCATTTCAGTGCAGCGCATCTACAGCCAGCAAGGCATCTATGAATCTTTTGCAGAGAAATTTGTGCAAGCCAGCCAATCCATGGTGGTCGGTGACCCCTTGGACGAGCGGGTGGATGTTGGGCCAATGATCGACCCCGGGGAAGTCGACCGCATCGAGGCCTGGGTGCAGGAAGCCCAGGTTGAGGGTGCCCAGCTGCTCACCGGGGGGAAACGCGCCGGCCCTGTGTACTGGCCAACGATTTTAACCAGCGTGCGCCCGGAGATGAAAGTCGTCGCCCAGGAAGCCTTCGCCCCGGTGGCCTCCGTGATCCCCTATGCTGATTTCGAGGAGGCCTTACGTCAGGCCGACACAACCGACTTTGGTTTGCAAGCCTCAGTCTTCACTCGCGATATCAACCGTGTCTTTCAGGCGGTTAGCCGGCTCAACTTCGGCGGCGTGATCATCAACGACACCCCTGCCTTCCGCGCCGACCATATGCCCTACGGCGGCAACCGCCAGAGCGGGCTGGGCCGCGAAGGGGTTCGCTTCGCCATAGAAGAAATGACCAATATCCAGACAATCGCCATCCGCCTAGGGGCTTAAATTATCGGAACATAATTCTCGCGAGAAAACCAATCAGACAACCTGGAGAGGTTAATCCCTTTGGTATAATGCGACGCTGTATGTCTACTTTTTCCTTTGAAGGAGGGAACCAATGAAACGCTTTCTTACTCTTATATTTCTATCCGCGATGGCGCTATTGTTAGTCGCTTGTGGTGGGGGCGCCAAGCCCCAACCGGTCAGCTTTACCATCGAGATGGGCGAATACACTTTCACACCTGCCAACCTGGAACTCAAGGTAGGCCAGGAGGTGACCTTGAAGCTGGTAAATAAAGGTCAGCTCCAGCACGAGATCATGTTTGGGCGAGAGGTGATGAAGAACAACAACCGCCCGGCCGGTTACCAGGTCGATATGTTCGCCACCGGCGGCGTGGAACCCGTGGTCACTCAATCTATCCCGCCCGAGGAAGAAATGGCAGGACATGGCGGATTTATGGTCATTTTACCTATTGGGGCCGATGCCAGCATGACCTTTACCGTCACCAAGGAGATGGTTGGTGAGTGGGAAATGGGCTGCTTCGAGCAGGACGGCGTGCATTACGACGCCGGCATGAAAGGCTCCGTCTCAGTCAAACCATAAAACGTTCGAAGATCAAGGACAATCGTGATACCGGACGCGGTTCACTCGGCGAGCGGGCCGCGTTTTCCTTTCTGCTATCATCATCGAATCCAGTATAATGAATCGCAATGGTTTCATCATTGAAAGTGCTCTTTTCGAAGCAATCCCCAAATTTGTTGTTAACCATATTGCCACTGCTGTTTCTTACCGGCTGCAATCTCAGGCAACAAATTCCATCCAGCGCGACTGAATCTCCACAAATGCCGGCCGTTACTGGCGAGGCTGCCACCGCCGCACCCCTCCTGACACCGATCGAGGAGCCCACACCAACTCCAATACCACGCACCCTGACGATCTGCCTGGGCGCTGAACCCGATACACTCTACTTTTACGGCGGCGGGTCAATGGCCCAAAGCCATATCCTGGAGGCGATCTACGATGGGCCGATCGACACGCGTGGCTTCGATTACCAGCCGGTGATCCTGGAGAAGCTCCCCAGCCTGGCGGACGGCGACGCGGCCCTCGAACCGGTGGCGGTGCAGACCGGGGATCGGGTGGTAGACGACCACGGCCAGCTGCTGCCGCTGCAGCCGGGTGTGGTGGTACGCCCCTTTGGTTGCACATCACCCAAATGCGCCGTGACCTGGGACGGCAGCGCGCTGGAAATGGCGCAGTTGTCGGCTACGTTTACCCTACGGGAAGGAATCAAGTGGTCGGATGGCGAGCCGCTGACTGCCGATGATTCGGTCTTCAGCTACCAGATTGCCCGCAATTGCCAGTGGGATTTTGGCGCCTGCGGTGGTTACGGTCTGGTGAACGAGCACAGCTGGGATACGGTCGAGCGCACCGCCAGCTACACCGCCCTGGACGAGCGCACCGTGCGCTGGGTAGGGGTGCCCGGCTTCCTCGATCCGCAATACCAGGTTAACTTCTTCATCCCCCTGCCGGAACACGTGCTGGGCAGATTATCGCCTGAAGAGCTGTTCGAAGCCCAGGAGGCAGCTCGCCAACCGCTGGGTTGGGGACCCTACCAGATCGACCGTTGGGTACCCGGCGACCACATCCGTTTATTGAAGAATCCTAACTACTTTCGCGCTGAGGAAGGCCTGCCCCGCTTCGACCAGGTCATCTTTCGCTTCGTCGGCCAGGAGGCGGAGAAGAACTTATACGACCTGATGAACGGCGCCTGCGATGTGCTCGACCAGGAAGCCAGCCTGGCTTGGCAGGATGAGCAGGCTGAATCGCTGCTGGAATACGCCTCAGCCGGGCAACTCGACGCACATTTTGTCACCGGTACTGGTTGGGAGCACGTTGACTTTGGCATCCGCCCCGTCTCCTATGACGATGGCTATCAGCTGGGCGTCGACCGGCCCGATTTCTTCGGCGACCCGCGGACCCGCCAGGCGATTGCCTTATGCATGGATCGCCAGCGGGTGGTGGAGACAGTCCTGCACGGCTTATCGGCAGTGCCTGATTCGTACCTGCCAGCCGAACACCCGCTTTTTAATCCGCAGGTGCCGAAATATAGTTTCGACCCATCGGCTGGCGCGGCCTTGTTAGCAGAAGTGGGCTGGATCGACGACGACGGAAGCCCAGAAACGCCCCGCCTTGCCCGTGGCGTTCCCGGCGTGCTCGATGGCACGCCGCTCAAGTTCACGTATGCCACAACCAGCTCTGTGCAGCGCCAGGCAGCGNCCGAAATCCTGGCTGAGTCGCTGGCCCNATGCGGAATTGGAGTCGAGNTGCAGTTCGCNGAGGCGAGCGTGCTCTTCGCGCCCGGCCCGGANGGNTCCCTTTTNGGCCGCNAGTTNGATNTGGCNCAATTCGCCTGGNGGACCGGNGTCCAGCCGCCGTGNGATCTGTGGACNACCGACCAGATCCCTGGCGATCCGAATGTCTTAGATGAGAATGGGGTTCCTCTGTTCCCTATGGGCTGGGGTGGACAAAACGAGACCGGATACAGCAACCCCGCGTACGACCAGGCCTGCCGGTCAGCCCAGGAATCCCTCCCCGGCCAGGCGGGTTATGTCGAGAGCCATCTCAAGGCGCAGGAGATCTTCGCCAGCGAACTTCCGGTGATCCCGCTCTACATGCGCCTGAAACTGGCCGTGACGCGCCCAGATATGTGTGGTTTCATCCTCGACCCCACCGCCATCAGCGAGATGTGGAACATCGAAGCCTTTGACTTTGGGGAAGATTGCTGATTTTTCCCCGAAGCTTACCAATCGGACACGGCCGGTTTGGATTTGGCCGAATTTCTAAAATCGTTATCTTTATCCGTGGTTTCTGCGGCATCCGTGTCCAATTTTCTCCCCCTGCCGGGCTGTTTAAAGATACGGTTTATTTACTTCTGTCAGTTTTGCCTTTAGTTCTTCCAAAAGCTCTGCGCCAA
>C687J35503_10000246_pt1 | contig 13684 bp, 15 predicted proteins | sample RifCSP19_3_FD_35503 | JGI IMG/M metagenome (IMG submission 35503)
CTCAGAGAGAAAAAAATGTTCGTAAAATAATATGTGCAGCAAATATTTTTTTGTCTCATATTCATTTTAGAAATTTAGGTTATAAATTATTTTTGAGCTATGAAGTTTATACCGCTTCCGATTTTATTTTCAAAGATGTAATCCATCACCATCATTAATAAAGTAAAAGGAAATGTAATTAAATAATAAACCGGAAGAATTATAAAAAATATTTTGGTAGTGTTCAGAAGAACCATTGGATATTTTATACCTAATCGCCAGGATTTATCGCCCCAAAATCCATAAGTGTATTGAGATTTATAAGTCTTGAATCCCAACGGCTGAAGCTTCTTCTCCAATTCTTCTTTTGAATAACCGACTCTTGCATGCTCACCGATAAAGCTTTCATCTTCGTCGGAGTGAACATCGCTTCCACCAAAAACTGACGGCGAGTTGATTACCAAGTAGCCATTTTTTTTTAGTGCACGATAAAAATTTTGGAATGCTTTTTCATCTTCAACAATATGTTCCATTACATCAACACAAAGAATTAAATCAAATTTATTTTCGTGGTTTATCTGCAGTAAGTCTTCGGTCTTTAATTTTACATTATGGGCTTTTATTTGCGAAAAAAAATCTTCTGCATCTTTTATCCAATTTTCTTTAACATCAACGGATAAAATATTCGCCGGAACTAACCTTTTTGACATAAAATAGGAGAATTGTCCAAATCCTGTTCCTGCATCATAAATTTCTATGATCTTATCTCCAAAAACTTTTCTGAGATTTATCAATTCCCTGCGAACATACCATGATCTTAAAAAAAATAAATCCAACAGCTTATAAAATGCAATTCTTAAAAAAGGAAATTTTTTAATCAGAGAAGCAAATACATTTTTAATGGGATCGTAATGCATTAATAATAAAGCGAGTTTGGTGTAATAATTTTACTCACGATAATAAGTTTGAAGTTTAATTTAGATGGGATTTGAATCGGGAATTTATCCTTTATCTTTTATAACATATTCGTTATCATTTCTAAAATTAGTAACGAGCATTTCACCTAAAAGTCCAACAGAGAAAAACTGCACACCGACAATTATTAAAAGAATACCGAGAAACAGCATTGGTCTGTTGCTCAAATTATGTTCGAAAAACCAGAGATACGATAAATAGCCATTGACAATAATGCCCGCAAAGAAAGATAGCATACCGAAAAATCCGAAGAAGTGCATTGGTCTGCGGATATATCTTGTTGTGAACATAACGGTAAAAAGATCAATAAACCCTTTGAAGAAGCGTGAAGTGCCAAATTTTGTGGAACCATATTTCCTGGGATGATGCTGAACAATTACTTCGGATATTTTGTAACCCTGCCATTTAGCTAAAACCGGAATGTAACGATGCAGTTCACCGTAAATTCTCAAATTCTGAATAACATCTTTTTTATATGCTTTTAGCCCGCAATTTACATCATGTATCTTTACTCCGCTAAAAATTCTGGTAACAAGGTTAAAAAATTTGGAGGATATTTTTTTAATGATCGGATCATNCCGCTTCTTCTTCCAGCCGGATACGACGTCAAATCCTTCATCTAATTTTTTCAGGAGATGTAAAATCTCATTTGGATCATCCTGAAGATCAGCATCCATGGTAACCACAACGTCTCCGGTGGCTTCTTTAAACCCCATTTGCAGAGCCGCTGATTTGCCATAGTTTTTCTGGAAACTTATATACCTAAATCTTTTGTCTTGCTTACAGATCTCCTTAACGAAATTCAAAGAATTATCATTGCTGCCGTCATCAACAAAAATTATTTCGTATGCGACATCAACCTGTTTAAGCGCTTTTTTAATTTCATTTACTAATGGATTAACCGACTCTTCCTCATTGTAGAGAGGAATAATGATAGAAAGTCTTTTGAAAGAACTCTTTTCTTTAGGAATCGTTTCTTTGTTATACTTGTTGTAATATCGCCTGCGATTGTAATACGGTTTGCGATAATACGGCTTATTTGGTGAAGTTTTGTCAGGGGATTTGGGTTGGTTTTCGGGTTCTCTGCTCTCACTTGAGGGGAGATTTTCACCATTGCTTAAATTTTCTTCCAATTATTAATCCATTCCTTAAAATTTGGTTGAAAATTAACTGAATATCGCCTTAAAAACAATTTATTCCAGAAGTAAAATCTTTCTCGTAGGAAGACTTGAAGTCATAAGTGGCTAAATAAGCTAATTATTTAATCTTGACTTTTTAATATAGATTCCATAGGTTTGGACTGACTCTTTAGTTCTTTTATTCAGGCAAGAAGAAAATCGAAACAAATTTTTTGGGAAAATAGATGAGCGTTACCGAAACGTCAAAGATAGAACAATTAGCAAATCAGGAATATAAATACGGCTTTGTTACTGACATTGAATCCGATAGTCTTCCATTAGGACTTAACGAGGAAATAATTTCAAAGCTTTCGGTCATAAAGCACGAACCTGCTTTCATGCTTGAATTGCGGCTCAAGGCATATCGTCATTGGTTATCAATGGAAGAACCTCACTGGGCTAACGTAAAATATTCCCCGATTGATTATCAAAATATTAGCTATTATTCAGCACCTAAAAAGAAACCACAGCTAAATAGTCTCGATGAAGTTGATCCTGAATTAGTAAGAACTTTTGAAAAGCTTGGAATATCACTTGAAGAACAGAAGCGGTTGTCTGGTGTAGCAGTTGATGCTGTGTTCGATAGCGTTTCAGTTGCGACAACATTTAAAGAAAAATTATCTGAACTCGGCATTATTTTCTGCTCGATGTCTGAAGCAATTCAGAATCATCCTAATTTGATTCAAAAATATCTCGGAAGTGTTGTCCCTTACACCGATAATTTTTTCGCTACACTTAATTCAGCAGTATTCAGTGATGGATCATTTGTTTATATACCAAAAGGTGTTCGCTGCCCAATGGAGCTTTCAACTTATTTTAGAATAAATGCCGCAAATACAGGACAATTCGAACGAACTCTAATTATTGCAGATGAAGGCGCGTATGTAAGTTATCTCGAAGGATGCACCGCTCCGATGAGAGATGAAAATCAGCTTCACGCCGCTGTGGTTGAACTTGTTGCTTTAGAAAATGCAGAGATAAAATATTCAACAATTCAAAACTGGTATGCAGGCGATAAAGATGGCAAAGGCGGAATTTTCAACTTCGTAACTAAACGCGGCGCTGCCAGAGGAAAGAATTCAAAAATTTCTTGGACTCAGGTCGAAACCGGTTCGGCAATAACATGGAAATATCCGAGCTGTATCTTGCAAGGGGATAATTCTACTGGCGAGTTTTATTCAGTTGCTTTAACAAATAATCATCAGCAAGCCGATACAGGAACAAAGATGATTCACCTCGGCAAAAACACAAGAAGCACTATCATTTCAAAAGGTATTTCGGCAGGATTCAGTAATAATAGTTATCGAGGTTTAGTTAAGATTGTAAAGAAAGCTGATAATGCGAGAAACTTTTCGCAATGTGATTCTCTTCTACTCGGCGATAAATGCGGAGCTCATACTTTTCCTTATATTGATATCAATAATCCGAGCGCACAAATTGAACATGAAGCAACTACATCTAAAATTGGTGAAGACCAAATATTCTATCTCAACTCAAGAGGAATATCAACTGAGGATGCTATAACTCTGATTGTGAATGGTTATTGTAAAGAAGTATTCAAAGAGCTTCCCATGGAATTTGCTGTTGAAGCAACAAAGTTGTTGAGTGTTAGTCTCGAAGGAAGCGTGGGATAAGCCCCACCCAAAGGACAATTAGTAATCGGATCTTGTCGGTCTGAGATTGTCGAAGACTAGCATTATTATATCAAGTCACACTTCGACATGCTCAGTGTGACATTATAAACAGTTTTTGAAGTTAAAGGATATCAGAAAATTTTAATTTGAAGTAAAGAAAAAGAGTAAAAGGAAACAAAATGTTATTAGAAATTAAAAATCTTCACGTCAGTGTTGAAGGTAAAGAAATCTTAAAAGGAATAAATCTAAAGGTTAACACCGGAGAAGTTCATGCTATAATGGGTCCAAATGGATCAGGCAAAAGTACTCTTGCTCAAGTTTTAGCCGGAAGAGAAGAATATGAAGTAACAAAAGGCGAAATAATCTACAATGGGAAAAATCTTCTTGAATTACCTCCCGAAGATAGAGCAAGGGAAGGAATATTTCTTGCATTTCAGTATCCAGTTGAAATTCCTGGAGTCAGTAATACGAATTTATTAAAAACAGCTCTAAACGAAATTAGAAAATACCGCGGTGAACAGGAATTAGATGCGATGGAGTTCCTTTCATTACTAAAATCCAAAATGAAATTAGTTGAGTTAGATCAAAAGCTTGTTAGTCGTTCTGTCAACGAAGGATTTTCTGGTGGTGAAAAGAAAAAGAATGAGATATTTCAAATGGCTGTACTCGATCCAAAATTAGCTATACTCGATGAAACTGATTCCGGACTTGACATTGACGCTTTAAGAATTGTTGCAAATGGAGTTAATAAATTAAAATCTAAGGACAACGCCGTAATCGTCGTTACGCATTATCAAAGATTACTTAATTACATCGTCCCGGATTTTGTTCATGTTTTATATAATGGAATGATTGTTCGTTCAGGTGGAAAAAATCTTGCATTTGAGTTAGAAGAAAAGGGTTATGATTGGCTAAAAGCCCCTTCCGGCTCCCCCGAAGTAGGAGAGCCAGTAGCGGTTGCTCAATAAAAAACCGATGTGGTCTTAGATATTGCATGCAAGCATGGAGGTTCATGCAAAAGAACTTCTGACTTCGACATTCGTTGTTCGATATTCATTATTCGAATGAAATATAGAATAACGAACAAGGAATAATGAATGTTGAAAGAAATTCTACACTATTTAAAACAAAAATATGACAAATGATATTTATCAGCTTGAAAATAAAAACAAAAATATAATGGAAAATATTTTAGACATAAAAAAAACTTATTTATCTCACTTCACTGATTTTGAAAACAGTTTAAATGGCGGGAAATCCAAACCCGTACATGAACTTAGAAAATCTGCTATATCTAAATTTTCCGATCTTCAATTCCCCACAACCAGAGACGAAGAATGGAAATACACAAACATTTCTCCATTATTTAACCATACTTTTAAACCAGCACGAAAGTCAGCAAAAGATTATGATGTAAAAGTCACTCCCTTCCTTTTTGACAAGATGGAACATAGTCTTCTTGTTTTTATAAATGGCATTTACTCTAAAGCTCTCTCAAAGATTAAGAATTTACCTNAAGGTGTAATTGTAAAAAGTTTAGCTGAAGCAATTAAAGAAGACAACCCAATTGTAAAACAGCACATAGGAAAATATGCTGATTTTAAAAATCATATCTTTACTTCACTAAGCACTGCTTTTGTTAATGATGGCGCATTTGTTTACGTACCCGATGGAAAGGTTATTGAAGATCCAATTCACATTTTATTTTTAACTATCGCAGATGATAATAAAATTTTGGTTCAGCCAAGAAATTTGTTTGTCGCTGCAAAAAATTCCCAATCAACTTTTATTGAACATTATGCTTCACTTAATGACGATATCTATTTCACAAATTCCGTTACTGAAATTGTCACGGAAGAAAATGCTTTTGTTGATCACGTTAAGCTGCAAGAAGAAAGCATTAAAGCTTTTCACATTGGCAGAATGGATGTACATCAGGAAAGAAACAGCAATTTTGTATCTCACTTAATTTCTTTCGGATCAGAAATTTCTCGAAATGATTTCAATTGCCGTTTCAATGATGAGGGCGGTGAATGTATGCTGAATGGTCTTTACTTAATTGAAGGCAGCCAGTTGTTCGATGCTCACACGCTAATTGATCATGCAAAACCGCATTGCAATAGTCACGAGCATTACAAAGGAATTTTAACCGATAGCTCTCGCGGAGTATTCAACGGAAAAGTTATCGTTAGAAAAGACGCTCAAAAAACAAATGCCTTTCAAGAAAACAACAATATCATTTTATCAAATGATGCTCTCGTAAACACAAAGCCGCAGCTTGAAATATTTGCCGATGATGTAAAATGTTCGCATGGTGCTACAATTGGTCAGCTTGATAATGATGCAATGTTCTATCTGAAATCGAGAGGAATTGGAGTAGATGTGGTCAAAGCAATTTTAATTCACGCTTTTGCAAGCGATGTTGTTCGCTACATTAAAATAGACGCCGTTAGAAATTATGTCGAAGGCATTCTTAAGAAAAAATTTCACGAGGATCAATAAAGAAAGGGTCCCGCTATGAAAACAGAATCATCTACTATAGAAAAAACAGATATTTATGATGTAAAAATAATTCGCGAGGATTTTCCTATTCTTAAAAAGCTGATTCACGGAAAACCCCTTTGCTATCTTGATAATGCTGCAACCTCACAAAAACCCCAAGTTGTAGTTGATGCACTTGACAATTTTTACCTATCACAAAATGCGAATGTTCACAGAGGTGTTCATCATCTCAGCGAAGTTTCGTCTAAAGCGTTTGAAGATGCAAGAATAAAAATTAAAGAATTTGTAAATGCTTCCAGCGAGAAAGAAATTATCTTTACACACGGTACAACTGAAGCAATCAATCTCGTTGCCTATTCTTTCGGAAGAAAAAATATTAACGCGGGTGATGAGATCATTATTTCCCACATGGAACATCACTCAAACATTGTTCCGTGGCAGATTTTATGTGAAGAGAAAAAAGCTAAGCTGAAAGTAATTCCCGTTAATGACGATGGCGAGATAATTTTTGAAGAATACGAAAAATTAATTACTGAAAAAACAAAACTTGTCGCGGTTGTCTATATTTCAAACTCATTAGGAACAATCAATCCTGTTGAGAGAATAATTCAAACTGCTCATAAGCATGATATTCCCGTTTTACTTGATGGTGCACAGGCAATAAGTCATGCTGAAATTGATGTTCAAAAACTTGATTGTGATTTCCTTGCCTTATCCGGTCATAAGATTTATGGACCAACCGGAATCGGAGTTCTTTACGGTAAAGAAAACCTGCTTGATGAAATGCCGCCGTTTCTTGGTGGTGGTGACATGATTGCAAAAGTTACTTTTGAACATACAACTTACAATGAGCTTCCATACAAATTCGAAGCCGGCACCTCCAACATTGCAGGAGCAATCGGTTTAGGCGCTGCAATTGATTATGTGAAAAAGATTGGGCAAAGTTCAATTNCCAAGCATGAACAGAAGCTATTGCATTACGCAACCGATTTGATAAAAGAAATTAAAGGATTGAAAATCATCGGAACTGCAAAACAAAAATGCTCAATCATTTCGTTTGTCGTTGAAAATATTCACCCGCATGATATAGGAACATTTTTAGATTACGAAGGTATTGCAATCAGAACCGGACATCATTGTACACAGCCGTTAATGCATCGTTTTAATGTTCCTGCAACATCTCGTGCATCTTTTGCAATGTATAACACAATTGAGGAAATAGAAATATTTATTCAATCATTAAAAAAAGTTATAGGGGAATTCTCTTAATGGATGCAGAACTAAAAGAACTTTATCAGCAAGTAATTTTGGATCATAATAAAAGTCCAAGAAATCTTGGTAAACTCGAACATGCGAATCATTCTGCCGAAGGATACAATCCACTTTGCGGTGATAAAGTAAATATTTACATCGAAATGGAAAATGATATTGTTAAAGATATTTCTTTTCAAAGTTCTGGTTGTGCTATATCGAGAGCTTCAGCATCNCTTATGAGTTCTGCATTGAAAGGGAAAACACATGAAGAAGCTGAAAAAATATTTAATCAATTCCATAATCTTATTATTGGAAAGCTAGATGAAGAAAAATCATTTGAAGAGCTTGGAAAACTTGCTGTGTTTAGTGGTATAAAGGATTTCCCCTCAAGAGCAAAATGTGCAACTCTTCCCTGGCATACTATGATTAATGCACTAGGTAAGGGTGATGAGAAGTTTAAAACAGAATGATTAATTCAAGTGTCCGCATAATTCAAATTGATTAATTGCTTAATTGTTGCATTGTCAAATTGTTTTTAAACAGTTAAACCATGAATAAATTCACAAGAAAAGAACTTACGGCAAAAAGATGAACGGCTTAAATAAACAAGAACTCGAAGAAAAGATAATTCAAACTCTAAAGACATGTTACGATCCTGAAATACCGGTTGATATTTTTGAATTGGGTTTGATTTATGAAATTAGAATTGATAACGATGCGAATGTCAAGATTAATATGACGCTTACTTCTCCGATGTGCCCCGTTGCAGGCTCATTACCTCCTGAGGTTCAAGGTAAAGTTGCAAATATACCCGGAGTTAAATCGGCAAAAGTGGATGTGGTTTGGAATCCGCCATGGGATAAGGATATGATGTCTGAAGTTGCAAAAGTTGAGTTGGGGTTTTTATAAGTCATCATCGTAGCGTCATCCCGAACTTGTTTCGGGATCTCTTAATTGAGCTACTAAAATAATGAAAGATTATTTCATCTATATCATGACCAATAATTCTAAAACGCTCTACATAGGCGTTACGAATGATTTACGAAGAAGAATTTACGAACATAAGAACAAGTTGATTGATGGCTTTACAAAGAATTATAACATCACCAAATTAGTATACTATGAGTCATGCAGTAGCATTGATGCTGCTATTCGCAGAGAAAGGCAACTTAAGAATTGGCATCGGCAATGGAAAATAAATTTGATTGAATCTATAAACCAAGATTGGAAAGATTTATCACTAGATTTTGATTAGAAAAAATTTAAATAATAAGATGCTGAAACAAGTTCAGCATGACATGCGAATAATAAACAATCGGAGTACAAATGTTTAACACAATTTCACGTTCACCAATGTATGACCAAGATGCAGTTCAGCCAATGCGGGATGAATTGATTGCTGTTGGATTTAAGGAATTACTTACAGTCAAAGATGTAGACGAAGCGCTATTAGTAAACGATGATAAAACTACATTGGTTATGATAAACTCGGTCTGCGGTTGCGCCGCTGGAAGTGCACGACCTGGAGTTTCTTTGGCGCTTCAGCATAAAACTATTCCAGATAAATTATGCACAGTATTTGCGGGTCAGGAAAGAGATGCAGTTGACCATGCCAGAAAATTAATTACAAATTATCCGCCATCGTCACCAAGCGTTGCAATGTTTAAAAATGGAAAACTCATTTACTTCATGCCAAGATTAGAAATTGAAGGTAACAGCCCGGAACATATAGCAAATGAATTAAAAGATGCTTTTGACGAACTATGTGCTTATCAGGGACCATCTGTTAGTCCCGAACATTTTGCTAATGTATTGTATGCGAAATCGTGCGGCTCAAAAATCCCTCTGTTCAAAGGTTAATGATAAAATGAAATTCAGCACACAAGAAGAATACGGCTTACGACTATTACTCAGAATTGGAAAGAGCACTTCACCAAATGGATTAACAATTCCCGAGCTTAGTGACTTAGAGGGTTTAACTGAAGCAAACGTAGCAAAGATACTCCGTTTACTCCGGCTTGCCGGATTTATTGATAGCTCCCGTGGACAAATGGGAGGATACAAGTTATCACGGGCTGCAAATGAAATTTTAGTGGGAGATATTTTAACTTCTCTTGGCGGAAAGCTTTATGAATCTGGTTTCTGTGATCTTCACGCAGGTGTTGAAAACATTTGTACAAACTCAATTGACTGCTCAATCCGTTCATTATGGAAAACTATCCAAACAATGCTTGATGGTGTGCTAACCAAAATCACTCTTCAAGATNTGCTTGGAAAAGAGAATGAAGTGGAATTATTGGTTACAAATCTTACGGAAGAGATAGAAAAAACTAATTCAAGAAATTAGACGATTGCAGGATTAGAATTAATTTTATAATACTAATTTATTAGTGCGAATTAGTGAAATTCGTGGCAATAAGATTATTGGTTCAATTCACACAACATGGAGATATAACATCTTTTATTAAGTAAACTTAGCACCTAATAATCAGCTTTCTTCATCGTAACTTTTTCCAGCATTTTCATATTGACTTCAACACCAATTCCCGGTTTTGTTGGAACATCCATTGTCCCGTCGCTATTAACAACAAATTCGGGTTCCACGATATCTTCTTTGTAATATCTATTGTTTGCGGAAATATCTCCAGGTAAAGTAAAGTTTGGCAGTGATGCAAGCGCAATATTTCCCGCTCGTCCAATTCCCGATTCAAGCATTCCACCACACCAGACAGGAATATTTTTAGATGCACAGTAATCGTGAATCAATTTTGATTCTGTAAATCCGCCAGCACGACCGGGCTTAATATTTATCACTCGATTTGCGGCTCCTCGATCTTCTTTATGTAGCCTTCCTTTTTAAGATTATCGTAAGACCTATAAACTATAATTGTAACCGAAATAGATTCACCGTACCCAGTTGATTCTATCTTTATGCCACCGATTTCTTTTTGTAGTTTCACGCTTGTGTAAAGTTTATCATTAGCAATTAGATCATTCTCGATTTTTGTTTTTTTACCTGGAATATTTGATAAAGCCCAGTATATTCCCTTTTTGGCGTTTAGAAATGCCGGTGAAATATCATCATCTATCTTTGTTTGCGCATTATTCATACAAAAGAAAAACAAGACGGATGCAAGGGTTAAGATAATTTTCATAATTCCTCCTGGGTAATAAAAAAAACTGTAATAATTTTTTTGTGAAAGTTAACAAGTTTAAGTTTGAAGGCAAATAAAATATTTTTTTATTAAACTAACTAAACCTAAAACATGAGAAAAATAGTTGCCGTTGCTTTAACAATTTTTGCATTCCAATTCTGCTTATCGCAATACGAAAGTAATGTTGAGTTTGTAAAAATCGCTGTTGGTTTAAACTTTCCCGAAGGTCCGGCATGGGACGGAAAGGGAAATCTTTATGTCTCAAGCTGCTATGGTGGTTATATCGCCCAAATATCTGCAGATGGAACTAAAAAATTTATTGATTCCACCTCTAATCCAAATCTGAAGCAGACAAACGGATTAGCCATTTATAAAGATGGAAACATCTTTGCATGCGATTACGGACTTGGCGCCATATTGAAAATTACTCCGGAAGGAAAATCAGAAATATTTATTGGTGGCTACGATGGAAAAAGATTTGATCGTCCCAATGATTTGGCTTTTGATGATAAAGGAAATCTTTATTTCACTGATCCTAAATCCTATGGAAAAGATAAATTAGATGGGAGAATATTTAAAGTAGTTATTAAGTCGAAAGTGGTTAAACTTCTTGCAGACAGTTTAGCTTTTCCAAATGGAATTGCGTTTTCTCCAGATGGCGATAAGATATTTATTTGTGAATCTGCACAAAATAGGATTCTAACTTTCAACGTTGATAAAGACGGTTCTTTATCAAATAGAAATGTTTTTGCCGAATTACCTGGTGGTGATCCTGACGGTTTAGCTTTCGACATTGATGGTAATTTATATGCTGCGCATTTTGGTGGAGGAGCAATTTATGTCCTCTCATCAGATGGTAAAATTAAGGAGAAAATAATTGCTCCAGGAAAAAAACCGAGCAATGTTGAATTTGGCGGTGATGATTTGAGAACTCTGTTCATAACAGAAGATGAGACAAATTCTGTTTACTCCACGAAAGTGAAAATTCCCGGAATGCCGCTCTTTTCTTCACCGGTAAGAAACTAATACTAATTATTAACCTTCATCTTGAAACCGATATTCAGTATTTTGGTTCATCGTTTTCAACAACATTAAAAGAAATAATTCGATGACTTTAAATCTTAACAAATTAAAAAACTTTCACGGACGAAAAGGTTCTTTGCTCCTAATTATTATGGATGGAGTTGGCATCGGTAAAAAGTATGATGGAAATGCTGTTTATAAAGCCAATACACCTGTGCTTGATAATCTTTTCAAATCAAAACTTTATACACAACTCAAAGCACATGGGCCTGCAGTCGGCTTACCATCTGAAGATGATATGGGAAATAGTGAAGTCGGGCACAATGCAATTGGTGCTGGAAGAGTTTTTGATCAAGGTGCAAAGCTTGTAAATAGATCAATCAAATCGGGAGAAATATTTAAATCGGAAATATGGAAGAACGTAACTGAACGCGGAAAGAAAAACGGGACAGTTCATTTCATTGGTCTTTTATCGGATGGGAATGTTCATTCACATATTGATCAGCTATTTGCTTTGATTAATCAATGTAAACATGAAGGCATTCCTAAAGTGCGGCTTCATGTTCTGCTTGATGGTCGGGATGTTCCCGGGAAATCAGCGCTGAAATATTTGAACATGACCGAAGAATTATTAGCTAATATTAATTCCGATTCAAACTTTGATTATAAAATTGCATCCGGCGGCGGAAGAATGAAAGTTACAATGGATAGGTACAATGCCGATTGGAACATAGTAAAGAAGGGCTGGGACGCACACGTTCTTGGCATTGGAAGAAAATTTAACTCTGCAAAGCAAGCCGTTGAAACTTTTTATGCAGAAGATGAAAAAATAATTGATCAGTACTTAGATTCGTTTGTGATTGTTAATGATGGAAATAAACCTATTGGTACGATTGAAAATGGTGACAGTGTTGTATTCTTTAATTTTAGAGGCGATCGCGCAATTGAACTTTCACGCGCATTTGAGGAAAAGGATTTTAAGTTCTTTGATCGAGTACGCGTTCCCGATGTTTATTATGCAGGTATGATGCAGTACGACGGCGATTTGCTAATTCCAAAGAACTATCTCGTTTTTCCACCGGCTATTGACAGAACAATCAGTGAATACTTATGCAATGAAAAAGTTACGTCATTTGCAATTTCTGAAACTCAGAAATACGGACATGTAACTTATTTTTGGAACGGAAACAGATCCGGTTACATTGATCAATCCCTTGAAACTTATGTTGAAATTCCTTCTGACAGAATTGAATTCGATAAAGCGCCTAGAATGAAAGCTTACGAAATTACTGAAAAGACTATCGAGTTATTAAAATCCGGTAAGTTCAGATTTGGAAGATTAAATTTTCCCAATGGCGATATGGTCGGACATACAGGCAATTTACAAGCAGCAATTATTGCAGTTGAAGCCGTTGACGAATGTGTCGGCAATTTATTAATAGTGATTGATGAGCTTAAAGGAATAGCAATAATCACCGCCGATCATGGCAACTCCGATGAAATGTACACTGAAAAAGATGGAGTGAGAATTCCCAAAACTGCCCACACATTAAATCCGGTTCCATTTGTAATTTATGATCCTCAATATAACAATGAATATCAAATGGCAGAAGTAAAAAATCCTGGCTTGAGTAATATGGCTGCAACTATTCTCAATCTTCTCGGTTACGAAAAAGTTGAGGATTACGATGATAGCTTGATAAGTTTTACAAAATGAAGCTGTGGTTTTAGGTTCATCTTTGACCCGAAATACTTATTAAACTTCCCAATGAATACATTACCATGCAGATTAATTTCATTTGATTGGTGTGATTTCACTTGCGTACTCAATTCCGCTCATCATTCCTTTTTGCCTTCTATAATAAAAATTCAACCAATCGGGGTAGGAAACCATATTTTAAGGCGCGAAAATAGAAATCCATTTACTCTGAAATAATTTTCAGATCAATCTGAGCTTTTAACGATGTTGAATGACACTTATTTA
>C687J35503_10000252_pt1 | contig 13555 bp, 16 predicted proteins | sample RifCSP19_3_FD_35503 | JGI IMG/M metagenome (IMG submission 35503)
AGCATAAATTTTTTCTTCCTTTGTACCTGATTCAAAAATCTTACTAACTTTCTCATCTGACATATTCAATCAATAATGAGTCTTGAGAGTAAAAATTTTCATTAAATCCATGTTTTGAGCGATTTGATCGATCTTAGATTTAAATTATCGTGACTTTATCAATTTCCTATGACTACAGAAAGCAAACAGCCTCCCATGACTACAGAAAGTAAACAGTCTCCTGTCAGCAGAGACACAGTATTCATCGGTAAGAAACCACTAATGGCGTATGTTACTTCTACGCTAATTCAGTTGGCAAACTCACCAGCCGTTCGTATTAAGGCAAGAGGAATGAGCATTGGACGAGCAGTAGATGTCTCGCAAATCATTTCCAGAAAGACAGAAAATGCTGGTTATCAAATCGGAGAAATCAAACTAGGCTCTGAAGCATTAGAGTCACAAGACGGTAAAACAAGAAACGTATCCACAATTGAAATCGAAGTAAAGAGAAAATAAACTCTTTACATGGATTTTTTCTTTTTGTTTAAAGTACCATATCTCTTTTCTAATTTTCTAAATTTTGATAATTCAACAATATCATTGAATTCATCGAAACTAACCAGTTTTTTGTTGAGTTTGGTAGTTGTACCTGATTTTTTAAGCTCTTTTAAAATCTGAAGTGACGCAAATGTATTTGCAAAGAGAACTGACAATGGATATAATATGATTTTAAATCCCATCTTTTGTAACGTAGATGCTGAACTAATTGGGGTAGCTCCACCTTCAATCATATTGGCAACAAGTGGTGCCTTGATTGATTTACCAATCTTTTTCATTTCTCCAATTGTCTCTGGAGCTTCTACAAAAATTACATCTGCACCAATTTCTTTGTAATATAATCCACGCTCAATTGCTTTGTCTAAACCTTCTGTGGCTCTTGCATCTGTTCTTGATACTATTATGAAATCCTTACTTTTCCTTGCGTCAAGTGCAGCCTGTAGTTTTTCTGCATACTCTTCTTTTCTTATCACTTCTTTTCCTTTCATATGGCCACATCTTTTTGGCCATCTTTGATCTTCTAGAAACATTCCTGATGCCCCTGCTGCCTCTAACTCTCTAACTAATTTCCATACTGATAGAGCATTACCATATCCTGTATCTGCATCAACTATTACAGGAACATTTACTGCCCGACAAATTCGACGAGCATTTTCTACAGTTTCAGTAGAACCAATAAAGCCATAATCTGGCATCCCAAAAAGTGTAGCAGATGTTCCATACCCTGTTTGAAACATTGCCTCAAACCCTGCCTTTTGGGCAATTTTAGCACCAATTGCATCAAATACTCCTGGAATAACTAGTGGTTTTTTGCTTTTCAGCAATTGTCTAAGCGTATTCAATGTAAGACATAGTTTATGTGAATTATTTATGATTTAATCGATTTTGATCTCTTTTTCCTTTCTCTTATCTGTCTGCTTTTCCATCTTTCGAAGCTCAGATTCTAAGAATTTTTTGTATTTTGTAGTTTCTTCCTTTGTCATGTTAGATACATTTGAGCTCAACAATGCTCCCATAGAAGATACTCTTTCTAAAACATCCAAGGCTACAAATCGTCCAACGTTTCCTATTCTAAACAGGACATCTAGTTGCTTTTTTACAATATCGTTTACCGAATCAAGATCGTCTGCAGTAGATTTACCTTTACGAGTAATCTGATATTTTCCAGATTTAGTTTCCTCAATCAATCCTTCATCTAATAACCTGCCAAGAAGAGGATAAATCAATCCTGGGGAAGGCTTCCATATTCCTTGACTTTGTTTTACGCCTGCATCAATTATTTCCTTTCCAGTATGTGGTGTCTTTTTTAATAGTTCTAAAATAAAATATCTCGAAAAACCTCTTGGAATTGAGCTTCCAACTCTTTGAAACCATTCTGAAATCATCGCTAGTGATATCACTAGCGATATATATTAATAATTCTAATTATTTTATTCGAAGCCGATCTTGTAGAATACATATTTAACCGAACTTTAGAGCTTAGTTGACTGTAAATGGTTGATTCTATTGAATATGACTTGCTTATTGTTGGATCTGGACTTGCTGGTCTAAGAGCTGCAATTGCTGCAGCAAAAAAAAGCTCAAAGATTAAGATCGCAGTAATTTCTAAAGTTCAAGTCATGCGTTCGCACTCTGTTTCCGCAGAAGGTGGTACAGCAGCTGTTCTATTTGAAGACGAAGGCGATACAATCGAGTCACATATATACGACACAATAAAAGGTAGTGACTTTTTAGCTGACCAAGATGTGGCAGAAAGACTTTGTCGCGAAATACCTCATGAAATCTATCAGCTCGAACATTGGGGAATGCCTTGGTCAAGAAGAGAAGATGGACGACTTGGACAACGAAACTTTGGAGGTTATAGCTATCCTCGAGCAACATATGCCTCAGACAAAGTAGGATTTTTTGAAATGCAAACACTATATGATACCTGTCAAAAGTTTGATAATATTGAATTTCTAAATGAATGGTTTGCTACGTCAATTATTCATGATGGACAACGATTTTTGGGTATTACCGCAATTGAACTTTCTAGTGGAACATTCTATACTATCAAAGCAAAGGCTTTGATAATAGCTGCAGGAGGTGCTGGAAGAATTTACAGCTTTGCAACTTATGCTCTTTCCTCAACTCCTGATGGGATAGATATGGCATATCGAGCAGGTATGGCTCTTAAGGATATGGAGTTTGTACAATTTCATCCAACTGGAATCTTGCCCTCTGGAATTTTAATTACAGAAGGAGCTCGTGGTGAAGGCGGTTATCTTCTCAATAATACTGGGGAGAGATTTATGAAAAAATATGCCGCAGGTAAAATGGAGCTGGCCCCTCGTGATATTGTTTCTAGAGCAATGATGACTGAGATTAATGAAGGTCGTGGTTTTGATAACGAAACTGGTGTAAAGTGTATGAAATTAGATCTGAGACATTTAGGTGATTCTCTTATCAAAGAAAAATTAGGCGCGATTAGAGAGATTTCAATCAAGTTTTCGGGTATTGATCCTGCCCAAGAACCCTTGGATGTGAGGCCAGTAGCACATTATATGATGGGCGGAATTCATACCAATATCGATGGTGCTACAGAACTTGAGGGAGTCTGGGCTTCAGGCGAAGCTGCCTGTAATAGTGTACATGGAGCAAATAGACTTGGGGCAAACTCTACCTCTGAATGCATTGTATGGGGAAGAATTACAGGCGAGCTTGCAGTAGATTATATCTTAAACAAGCAGCATATGACACCTTTTCCATATTATCTCGTTGAAGCAGAAGAAAAGAGAATCTATGATGGAATATTTCGAGGAAATGGCGATGTAAATCCTTACGAAGTTAGACAAGAATTGACAGATACATTAAACGATAAAGCCTATGTCTACAGAAATGAATCTGATATGGTGGCTGGATTAAAGAAAGTACGAGAATTAAAAAGCAAAACTTGGAAACATGTTGATGATCATGCTAAGGAATACAACACAAACTTTACAAATGTAATGGAGCTCGATTCTATGTTTAGGGTTGCCGAAGTTGTCCTTCTTGGTGCCATCCATAGAAAAGAATCTCGAGGTGGTCATGCAAGAACCGATTATCCAAAAAGAGATGATACTAATTTCTTACATCACACCCTTGCTTATTATGATCCTAAGGAACCAATTATGAAAAAACATCCGGTTACAATTACAAATTACAAACCAGTGGAGAGGAAATACTAGATGGCCAAAGTTGATGAAAACAAAGAAGGCATTAAAGGAATGGTAAATCCCACCAGATATGGAATTGAAAGATTTGCTTATTTGTTAATGAGATTAACTGGATTGGGGCTACTTGCATATTTTGTAGCACACATTTACGAAACAAGCAACATCTTACGAGGAAAAGTAGGATGGCAAGAATTTTTAGCAATTACACAAACCCCAGAGGGTCACATTATTCTAGCAATTGTAATTGGAATGAGTGTTTTTCATACTGTTAATGGTATACGCGTAATGCTTGGCCATGGAGGTATTGGAGTTGGAAAACCAGCAAGACCAGACTATCCATACGCTCCACAATCTCAAAATGCTAGGCACAAAATTGCAATTTACTCTTCAATTGTTCTTGCAGCGCTTGCAATGATGTATGGTCTTGCAGTAATGTTTGGTGAATAAAATGAGAGAAAGCGTAATTATGAAAATTCATTATGGAACTGCTCTAGCTTCGGTGGCACTAGTAGCTGTCCATATTTTATTTAGACTTACTCAAGGGTTTGCAGAATCCCTCCAATACGAAAGTGTAATTGCAAACTATGAATTCTTACCATATGCTGGAATGTTAGAAATAATCTTGATTTTACTTTCAATTCATGGCTTTAATGGTCTAAGAGTAATTCTTCTGGAATTAAAACAAGGACCTACTTTTGAAAAATCTGTGACTTATGGCTGTATAGCTGCAATGGCGTTAATTATCCTATATGGTTCAAGAACAATATTTATGACAAGTATGGGAATGGTCTAAGATGACATCTGAAGGTTTACAAATCTCTAAAGAAGAATCCGGAATAATTGTTTCGCCAACAAAAACTATTACACTTCGAATATTTCGCTATAATCCCAAAATAAATAACGAATCAAAATTTGATGAATTTAAAATTCCATATCAAAGGTGGACTACAGTTTTAGATGCCATATTAGAGGTGAAAAAACATTTGGATCATTCCGTTGCTGTACGTTATTCATGTAGACAAGCTTCATGTGGTTCTTGTGGAATGAAAATTAATGGTAGACCTGCATTGGCATGCTTTACCAAAATAAGTGAGCTAAACTCTGACGTGATTACGATTGAACCAATGAACAACTTTCCAATAATTCGGGATTTAGCTGTAGGTTTTGAACGAATGTTTTCAACTCACAAGAAAATAAAACCATACATTATCAATGAAGAATCAGAAATAAATCCTGGAACTAAAGAATTCTTACAAACTCCAGAAGATGTAGAAAAATACATCCAGTTTTCAAGCTGCATAAAGTGTGGCTTGTGCAATTCAGCATGTCCTACTATGGCTACAGATTCCTCATTCGTTGGTCCACAAGCTTTAGCTCAGGCATATCGATATGTTGCCGATAATCGAGACAAAGGAAAAGACGACCGTCTTAAAATCATCGATGATTCACACGGAATATTTAGATGCCATTTTGCTGGTTCTTGTAGTCAAGTATGCCCAAAAGGAGTTGATCCTGCAATGGGGATTCAATTACTTCGAGGATATCTACTAGGTTTTCGAGACTAGCTGCTAGGTTTTTTTGGATTTGGGCTATTATTTACCTGATTGTTAATTTGCTCTGCCATAAAGTGGTTTGAGACATTTACTTTTACATCATCTATACCATCGATTTTCAAAAGATTATCGTGAACGTCTTGGCATATCTTAAAACCAAATACGGCAGGGCAGAAAGGACTTGTAAGATGTAAATCAACTTTAACATGTGAATTATTGATATCGACTTCATCAACTAATTCAAGGTCAGTAATTGTTGTGTTAATTTCGGGATCTACGATTTTTGATAACTCATCAAAAATTTTTACTCGCAGCTGTTTAACGTCTTGAGCCATGAGCATAAAAAAACGTCTATGCTATATATAACCATTCTAAATCCTATGATGATGTATCGTTCACGAATGGGTAAAAACTTAGATGAAATCACTCTAAGTTATGTCTCATCAATTTCTGATGATGCTGAAATTATTTTCTATGATATAGTTGGTAGCCAAGCGCATAGCATAATGCTTTACGAAAATAAAATAATAACAAAAACCGAAGTAAGTAAAATTCTTCACGCACTTGAAAAATTAAAAAAAGAAAAATTTGAAAAAAAATCCGATTTTGAAGACATTCACGAACTTATTGAATCCCTTGTGATCAAAAGTGCAGGACTTGTAAGTGGAGGAAAGATGCATACTGCCCGTTCACGAAATGATCAGGTCTCACTTGATATTCGCATGAAAATTCGTGATGACATCAATATCTTATGTCAATGTTTACTTGATACAATTGAAGCACTTGTTTCATTGGCACAAGCACATCAAAAAACTGTAATGCCGCTTTATACTCATTTACAACCGGCCCAAGTAGGTGTCTTTTCTCACTATCTCTTAGCTTACGCTGATGCTCTATTTAGGGACGTAGACCGACTTTACGTTACTTATGGAAGGGTCAATGAAAATCCACTAGGAGCAGGCCCAATTGGAGGAACTAGCATTCCTATTGACAGGCAAAGCACTGCAAAGATGCTTGGTTTTCATGGAATAGTTGAAAATTCCATAGATGCAACTAGCACAAGGGATTTTGTTGCCGAATATGTTGCAGCAGTGGCAATTCTTATGACAAACCTGAGTAGGATTTCTGAAGATTTTGCCATATGGTCCACATCAGAATTCTCATTCATTGAGCTTTCAGATGAGTTTACATCTCCTTCAAGCGTAATGCCACAAAAGAAAAATCCAGATATTCTGGAGCTTACTAGGGGTAAGACAGCTCAAGTAATTGGGCATCTTACCTCAATTCTATCTACAATAAAGGGCCTGCCATCAGGATATAATCGAGATTTGCAACAAATCAAATCGTCCATTTGGTCAACATCAAAAATTTCCATTAGTGCCCTATTAGTCATAAAACTAATGCTCATGACAATTACCATCAATAAAGAAAAAATGAAAAAATCTACAGAAAGCAGCTATCTAATTGCATTAGATTTGGCAGAAAAACTAGTTCAAAAAGGAATTCCATTTAGAACCGCTCACAAGGTTATAGGACAACTAGTTCAAATTGCAAGCATTTCAAAAAAACCATTATCAAAAATTACTCCNTCAGAGGTAAAAANATCAGTTAAAGGNACTANCGTTGATTCTAAATTTCTATTAAAATTAATCAATTCCANAACAATAGATTCATCTCTTAGGGATAGGACTTCTCAGGGATCTTCAGGAATTTTAGAACAAAAAAGAATGATTGTAGATCGTATGAAAAAGATAAAGATGTACAGGGAAGGCACAACCAAACGAGAAAACCAAGTAAAGACTACATTTGAAAATCTTTCAAAAAAAGTCAAACTTCTGATAAAATAAAGCGGGTCTGGTGGGATTTGGACCCACGACAACCGGATTAAAAGTCCGGTGCGCTACCTGGCTGCGCCACAGACCCCTTGCCAACTTGCCGAGGCGTATAATTTAGTCTTTTACAGCACATTTTGTTTTGAAGGAAAGTTTTAAACTGGTAGATTCATTTTGATTAATTGCGCCCTTGTAGTATAGCCCGGTCTAGAATTCGGCCCTGTCACGGCTGAGACGCGTGTTCAAATCCCGCCAAGGGCGCCATCATATTTTTATCTCTGAGAAAACGTCATCTAGGATTTTTTTATTAGCTGCTGCAATAAATGACAATCTTGTCTTATAGCTAAGATCTGCATCTAATGGTTCTAATTTTGCATCTAAAACTAAACCGCCAGCTTCTTTTATCAACAAATAACCTGCTGCAATATCTTGTACTCTAATTTTTTCTCTAATATCGATAAAAATATCAATTAATCCTCGCGCAAATAGGGCCATTTCAAGTGCGTTTGCACCAAAATGCCTAGTGTGATTATGACTTTTCAAAACAGGATGTAATTTTTTTACTTGTTCTGCAGTAGCTCCTGAAAGATTAATTCCAACGATTCTATAAATGGGTTCATTTTCTTGTACGTGAATTTTTTTCTCATTTAAAAACGCGCCTTTCCCCTTTGATGCCCAATACATATCTCCAGAAGAAAGATCAGTTACAACCCCGTCAGTAATGGAGCTAATTTTATCCTTAGTGGCAAATGCTAAAGAACAGCAAAAAAAAGGAACCCCTCTTACAGCATTTGCAGAACCATCAATTGCATCCATGATTACAAATCCTTTGGGCTTACTTGATAATTCAACACGTCCACATTCCTCCCCAAGAACTACACATTCAAAGGAAATTTCCTTAAGATAATCCAAAACAGTTTTTTCTGCAACTATATCTATATTTCTTGAAATATCTCCACCTGCACCTCTTCCATAATCTCCTGCAGCTGCACTAGTGCCTGCTAAACCTTTGACATTTTTGAATACTCGTTTTGAGGCTTCTTTGAGGATTTCAATAACTTCCATATTCCATTTCAATTTTTTTCGTAATTTAAGTGAAAGAATAAAAAATTACTTGAAAGCATAAATAACTAGGCTGAAGTTGAGCGTGTGTGAGTGGCAAGGATCAATCTGTTGTTAGCAAAGAAGCGTTAATGTCTACTAAATCGGGAAAACAAATCATTAAACAAGGATTGTTTAAATCACAAGGTTTCAAGCTTTTTAATAAATACAAAGAAGAAGCTGAAAATGAATTTCCAAATTTTGCAGAACGGTTTACCGACGATTTACTAAGAGAAATTAAAACAGATTCTTCACCAAATACTACGCAACAAAAATTTGCAGAAGAAGTAGGTTCTACAGAAATCATTTTGCAAGAATCCCAAATTGATGGAATTAAATCTAAACTTGAGGATCGCGAGGTACTCAAAGATCGTGTTTTACGAATACTAAACTCAAATTTTGTAAAAATGACCTTCCCTGTTTTTAATGCACTTTATGATGCAGCTGCAGAATTTTCAGGAACTAATGATCCTCAAATGCGTCAAAACATGGTGGATGGTCATATCATCGCAATTGATCTAAGTGAGCCTATGGATAGGATTGTAGACAAAGATGAAGACTTGGACTATCTTGATGACTATAAGTTGATGAACCCTTACATTTTGAAACTTGCTAGAGATAAGATTTCAAAAGGAGGTGAAGATGTTCTAAAAGAATTTGAAGATGGTTTCAAGGATGCAAGATTAGGTCAGTATATTGACACTAAACTAAAAACAAAACCTCTTACTATCACAGAAGAAGAAATGAATCAATGTTATAAAAAATACCGAGCAGTTATGGGAACTGCTGGAAGGAATATGGCGCTTGCAAAAAGACCTCTTGGAGAAATTTTCTATCTAGGGATGGCCAGAGCAGCTGAATGTGTAGGATGTGGAAACGAAATAGAGGACACTATCAAAAATAAATTTGTCAAAATTCCTTCATGGCCTCTTTATTATTCTCTTCTTGCAAATGATGTAAAAAAAGGATTTGAGTTAACAATGGAAAAAAGTAATCTATATCTTAGTGATGCACGTCTGGCACTTGAACTTCTACCAGATAAATTTTCACACAAAGAATTTTTGGAATTTCTCTTTCTTACTGTTGAGCATTATAATCAATTTTGGTATAATCGTTTACAGAAGGCAAATATTTGGTCCACTCTTTATGAGAATCTTCCAAAGTGATGCATCTTGATGTGGTCAGAAAAATATAGACCTCAAAGCATAATTGATATGATGGGAAATGAGGATGCACGCGCCTCATTTGTGGAATGGTTTGGAAAATGGAAAAAAGGTACTAAACCATTATTACTTGTCGGACCACCTGGGATAGGAAAAACTACACTTGCAAATCTTGCTGCAAAGCAGTTTGGTTATGATATGATTAGTCTTAACGCAAGTGACGTTAGAAATAAAAATCGTATTGAAGAAATTCTTAGTCCAATTCTTGGTAATGCCAGCATACTTGGAAGTCCAATGATTTTTGTAGATGAGGTAGACGGAATTTATGGAAGATCAGATTACGGAGGAGCTGAGGCCCTTATTAAAATTCTAAAAGAGCCTACAGTTCCAATAATTTTAGCTGCAAACTCTGATCTTTCTACTAAAATGAAAAGTATCAAAAAAGTAGTTAAGACAATTCATCTACGTCCTTTACCTCCTAGACTAGTACAATTGTTTCTAAAAAAAATTCTAAAAAAAGAAAATGCAAAACTCAGCCCAGGCTCTTTAATTAAAATCATCAGTGAATCTAGAGGTGATCTAAGATCAATGATAAACTCAGCACAAGCTATTGTAACAGGATTTGAGCCTGCCACTGAAAAGTCTTTTGAAAGTTTGGATGTTGAATCTGGCGTCAATGCATTTTTCAAGGCAAATTCAATTGATGAAGCTCGAAGCGTCCTTTATTCACTTCGTATTGACCCTCGTGAAAAAATTAACGCTTTTTATTCAAGTGTTATTACAAGCAGCATTTCAAAAAGTGAGCTGGATAAGATGTTACAAGTCCTCTCTCAAGCAGATATGTTGTTTGGTAAGATTATGAGAACGCAACAATGGAGGTTGTTACGATATCTTGATGAAATCTTGATTGGGTTGTATCAGAAAGATTCCTCAGTGAGATATTCACAATATAATTTATCATGGCCTCTTCTCAATCGACTTCGTTGGGATGGTAAAAGTATCAAGGAATTGGCTACAATTCTTGCTAAAAACATGCATATATCAAGAAGTACTTTTGGTACTCTTTATTTTCCCTACATGCTATTTTGTATAAAGAATAAAAAAATGAATTTGGACTTGAAAGAAAACTTCAGCGATATTATAGAAAAGGAGATAGAAAAGTTAGCATGAGCTGGCGTAAAATCTCAATGAAATTTCCAGGAACATGCATTGTATGCAACAAGAAAATTGAAGCCAATGAGATTGGACTTTGGGCTCAAAGGATTAGGAGTTAAACATGAAAAATGTGCTGAGATAAAAGAACTCAAATGTATTGTTTGTGGGGCATCCGCTGGATGTTCCCAATGTGAATATAATGAAGATTGTAATCTTGAAGAAGTTTCTCAATTATGTATCTGTAAAAAATGTAATGAGACTGAAGATCCTTTTGCTTCTTATCAGATTTCTGTAAAAAAGAAATTTCCTCTCTTAAATCTTAAAATTGAAACTTAAGGCCAAAAACGGTAGTCTTTGACGACAGTTTCAATTGTAAATCATTTCTTTTTTTAGTATTTAGATCATACTGATCATTTCTACGTGAATGTTATATGCAAATTTTGTATATTTAGATCATGAGTGCATTAGGATGGAAATGTTACAGATGTGATTTAACATTTAAACAAGAATCCCATGCTCTCATACACAAAGATATCACAAATCATCCTGCACGAGAAATAGAAAGAACAGTATAATATTTTCAAAAAATAACTAATATTCTAGATCGCAATCATTCCCAAAAAATATGCTAAAACCTTAAAATTTAACATGATTTAGGTAATGATAATGTCTGAGGGTAGTGTTGGAGACGAACCGAAAAAGAAACGTGGAAGACCAAAGGGTACTAAGAGTAAACCAAAGGCAGAAACTCAAACAATAGAAACTCCTAAAGAAAAATCAAAAGTTGAAGCATCAGAAAGTGTATTAACTGCAGCAGAAGTAGCAGCTATTGCAGAAGCTCAAGCAAAAGCAGCAGCTGCTAGATTAGCAGCAGCAAGGTTAGCAGCAGAAGCGAAGCAGAAAAAGAATATGAAGCAGCAGCTGCACAAGTAGTAGTTGCAGATCCAGGTAATTCGTTTACTCATAACCGTGGAGCAGAACAAATTTTTAGAAGAGAGATGGGAGAACCAGAATTTTGGCTAGATAAACTTGGTCGAGCTCCCAAAAGAACCATACTTTCACAAGATGAAGAACAAGAAATTTCAAGATTAGTAGAGATTCCAACAGATCAAATTCCGCCATACAAGCCAGAACATATACTCAGTCCAGAATATGATGGAACTTCAAACTACGAAATTGGAATTAAAACTCAGAAAGAAGAAACACAACAAAGACTTGTACGCTTACGAAGTGATCCAAATGCAAGTGCTCAAGAAATTAATCAAGCAGAAGAAGATCTAAAAACTCTTGATTATCTATATGAGAATTATAATATAGGAATGAATGTTTTTCGTACAGCAAAAGGTGGAAGAGCCAAACTTCGGGAATGAATAGTGATACGAATGGGTGAAAATAATTTTGACATCATTAATGCAAGAATTACTTTCAAAAATATTCCTATTCATAAGATAGGAAGCTTTTCATTCAAAGATCTCACAGCTGCATGTGAAACTTTACAAAAATTTCTGATGTTTCAGAATGTTTAATCATTCAAAATGCTTTCAGGGTTGAAGTTATTATGGTGATTAATCTTGAAAAAGGAGACGTACCAGATGCAAGAAGAAGTGAAGGAAAAAATCTTACTATAAATCGAATCAAAAAAACATGGGAATCACTAACAGAACTAGATGCATATGACTTGGATCACTTTGACCAAACTCTTGAAGTGTATAGGAATGTTGATGTTTACCTTCATCTTTTAAGACTGGCTACTGGTTTAGACTCAATAGTTGTAGGACGAGAAGAGATCCTTGATGAAATAAAAGAATCAATTTCAAATGCTAAACAAGCTAAAACAGCTGGTAAAGTATTGGATAAATTGTTTGATAGTTCTATACGAATTGCATCTCGGATTAGGGATTCTACTGGAATTAGTAAAGGAACAATATCACTTGGTGATATCGCTATCAAAACCGTAGAAGAAAAAACAGGAATATCTGGAAAACATGTCCTACTTATAGGCACAGGTGAGACGGCAGCAATGGTTGCTACATCTCTTAATAAAAAAAATATTACATTTGATGTTACCAGTCTGACTATTGAACGAGCCACTGGTTTTTCTAAAATACTCGGTGGCAAACCAGTACAATTTGAAGATGTTTTATCAGGATTTGATAAGTTTGACATAGTCTTTGTTGCAACTACTGCAGATTATTTCTTGATTAATTATGATAAATTAAAAATGGTTATGCAAAATAAAAAGAAAGGGACAATGATATTAGATATATCAGATCCCAGAGCAGTTGATGAGAAAGTTTCTACATTTCCTGGAATGAAATTGATGTTTAGAGATCAAGTTTCTGAGATGTATGAAGAAGATGTGCAAGCTAGAAAGGGTAAAGTTCCTGCTGTAGAAGAAATGATTAGTAAAGAAGTTCCAATTCTCGAAGCAACAATGAAACGACTTCACGCAGAACCTTTAGTTAAAGATGTATCTGTCAGTGTAGACTCGTTAAGAAAAAAAGAATTAGAGAAAGCCTTGCAAATGTTAGGAGAAACTGATGAGAAAAAAATTAAAATTATTGAAGAGTTAACAAAGGCTGTAATGGAAAAGATTGTTTCTATACCTGTGAATAATCCAAAAAAAGCATCAGACTAAAAATAACCTATAATTTTAGACACTGCAAGCAAATTATTTTATTTCTTTAAAGAATGATTAACCGTATGATTCGAACTTTACTTCAAAGCTTCCGTCTTCGCGTTTACCATGTTCTGTGACAAAGCCTTTTGGTTTCACAAAATCCATTACTCCATCAATTGTTCCTTGATATCCACAAATGTAGATAATTGTATTATCTTTGGTAAGTTCTTCTCCAACTAGTTCCTCTATTGGGGATAATCCACCAGATTTTGCTTTAAAGAATGCCTCGACTCTTCCTGTTTGACCCTTCCAAGATCTGTTAAACCATTCTTTTGGCCTACTGATAGCAGCTCTATATTTGAAATTCCACTTATCTTTTCCTCTATCAATACTTTCATCG